>Ga0136651_10000706_pt1 | contig 18347 bp, 22 predicted proteins | sample Mar14236cmmetaG_FD_94867 | JGI IMG/M metagenome (GOLD analysis project Ga0136651, IMG submission 94867) | Marine hydrothermal vent microbial communities from Guaymas Basin, Gulf of California to study Microbial Dark Matter (Phase II) - Marker... ... | reverse complement strand
TTTAGAGTTCATGAAGGTTACACCAAATGTATACCCTTACGCTCTCACATATGTAAGGATAATCTTTATAGGCATCCCCTTCTCTTTCACTGGCTTCGCATTTAGTGCTCTTATGAGGGCCACGGGGGATACTAAGACCCCAGTAAAGATCGGCATGTTTACAGTCTTTTTGAATGTCATTCTTGATCCTATTTTGATATTTGGGCTTTTTGGACTTCCCAAGCTTGGTGTTGCAGGTGCAGCGATAGCAACGGTTTTTTCAAATACTCTAGGATCGATAATTGGGGCTTATCTCCTCTTTGCCGGAAAAGCTCCCATACACTTAACACTAAGGGAACTTAAGCCAGATTTTGAGTTCTACAGGCGTATTTTTAAGGTGGGGCTGCCTTCGGGAATCGGACAATCTGCAAACAGTTTTGGTTTTGTTGTGCTCACGAGAATAATATTTGGGTTTGGTGATGTTACTTATGCGGCTTACACTATTACAACACGCCTCGTGAACTTTCTTACTAGCATCTCCAGGGGGATAAGTATGGCAATGGGAACAATGATAGCCCAGAATGTTGGCGCTGAAAACTATGAGAGGGCAAAGAAGATCGCGGAGAGAACTATGATGGTCAATCTCCTAATAGCTACGAGTGCTGTTGTAGTTATAGGGGTTTTACGGGTTCCGATATTTAGGATTTTTCTTAATGATGAGGGGGTGATAAAGGAAAGTGCCCTTGTTTGGAAGTATTTCCTCACATCTGTTCCCTTCTTCAACGGCATTTTTGTTGTGGTGAACAATGTTTTTAGGGCATCAGGACATACAAAGAAGAGCATGATGCTTGGAATTCTGCGGCTTTGGGGGTTAAGGATTCCTCTTAGCTATCTCTTAGGCTACTTGATTCTTGGATCTTCAATAGGAGTTTTCCTTGGGATGGGTCTTAGTAACGTCATAGCAGGATTATTCGCTTTTGCATGGTTCTTGAAGGGAAGCTGGATGAAGAGAATTATAGATTAAGATTGGGATTCCAAAATATTTATATCTTGAGCAAGTTTCTATATAGATCAGGTGTTCAGTATGGAGTTTAGAAAGATACAGTTCACTGGAAGGAGCTCATACATAATTTCACTTCCAAAGAAGTGGGTTAAGGAAAATAACTTGAGGCGGGGAGATGTTGTTCCGATAGTGGTTAATCCCGATGGATCCCTGCTGATACTTCCCAAAGAACCCAAAGAGATCAGCGAAAGTAAAGAACTCGTAATTTCTAAAGATATTTCGCCAGATATGGCAGTTAGGTTACTGATTTCTGCTTACATACAAGGATATGACATCATCGATGTAAAGTTTACGGAGGATATGCCACTCTATAAGGTAAAGATAAGGGGAACAATTCAAAATCTTCCGGGATTGGAAATAATCTTGGAAGAACCGCTTAGTATTACAAGCAAAAGCTTACTGGCGGATGAGGAAGTCAATCTAAGGGAGATAATAGAAAGACTAACCTCTATCCTGATTTCGATGATAGAGGATCTAATGCTTATAAGGGAGTTTGAAAGGAAAGAGATTCTCAGAGATATCAATGGGCTTGAAAACGAACTGGATCGCTTTTATTTCCTAACTCTGAGGGCAGTAAACAAAATCCTCTCAGGGGGTAGCATAGTAAAGGATGGCGGATTGATCAAGAGAAACTTCGATCTTCTAGGGGTTCTGTTTATAGTGCGTAATATTGAAAGAATAGGAGACCACATGGTTAGAATTGCCGAAAACTTCGATCCGGATTTGGATATTGCGTACTTAAAGGAGATAGTGCAGAAGGTTATGGCTCAGATAACCCAAAAAGACCTAAAAAAGATTGATAAGATAATGCTTGAACTAAAAGCACACATAAAATCCATAGACTACAGAAAATCCGTTGCCATGGACAGCTATCGTAGAATACTGGAATATCTTGAAAACATAGGGGAGACTATAATAAACATGAGCCTAAGCTAATGAAACTTTTCTCTTTTCGTTTCCATAATGCTTTTAACCCTTCGAAGACATTAAGTGATGGTGGTTCTAATGGTTGCGATTATTGTTCATGGTGGTGCGGGTACAATAAAGAATGAGGACAGGATTCCCAGAGTTCTTGAAGGGGTCAGAGAGGCCGTCTTAGCTGGGTGGAAAGAATTAAAACGAGGCTCTGCTTTGGATGCTGTTGAAGAGGCCATTAAAGTATTGGAGGATAACCCAATATTCAATGCCGGGACGGGTAGTGTTCTTACCTTGGATGGAAAAGTTGAGATGGATGCCGCTATTATGCGCTCCAACCTTGAAGCAGGTGCCGTTGCGAGCATATGGGGAGTTAAAAACCCCATAAGCGTTGCGAGAAGAGTTATGGAGAAAACTGATCACGTTCTCCTTGCTGGGGAGGGAGCCCTTAAGTTTGCCCGTTTGATGGGATTTGAAGAGTACAATCCGATAACTGAAGAAAGAATTGAACAGTGGAAGAAACTTAGACAAAAACTCCTTGAAGATGGAGGCATTCCTCACTGGAAAAAGATTAGTGAGCTGATAAAGGAATACCCGGAGGTTTTGAGGAGTACCGTTGGGGCAGTGGCTTTTGATGGAGAAGAGATAGTAGCCGGCACTTCCACAGGTGGAGTCTTTTTGAAAATGTTTGGAAGGGTTGGAGATACTCCAATAATTGGAGCGGGAACTTATGCAAATGAATTTGCCGGGGCTTCATGTACTGGCCTCGGGGAAGTTGCCATAAAGCTCTCTCTTGCAAAAACTGCCACAGATTTTGTTAGGTTTGGATTAAACGCACAAAAGGCCAGTGAAGCTGCCATAGAGCTTGCAACGAAATATTTTGGAAAAGACAACATGGGAATAATTATGGTTGATAGAGAGGGGAACGTAGGATTTGCCAAAAACACCAAGCATATGAGTGTTGCATATATGAAAGACGGCATGGAAAGTCCTCTAGTAGAGATTTAGGGGGCAAAGAATGAAAAGAAAGGATTTGTGGCTTCTTCATTTTTCGGCGCTTTTCTTCTTCCTAGGCTATATCCTAGTGGCGCCTCTAATCTCTCCCCTTGCTATAACCTTTGGTGCTAACCCATTCTTGGTTGGCATTGTAGCTTCTGTGTCATCAATATTTGCCTTCGTACTGAAACCTGTGGGAGGCATCTTGGGAGACAAGGGGAAAAGTTTTGAAGTAATGATGATAGGCACGGTTCTTGGGGCTGTTGCAGGTGGGTTCTACCTTCTCTCATTTTTCATGCGAAGCTTGGCTATCTTTGCCGTAGGAAGGGCAGTACATGGGGTTGCATCAGCATTTTTCTTCCCATCTTCCCTCTCGACGGCAATAAACTTGGCCCCTAAGGGAAGAGTTGGAGAGACTTTGGGATGGAGGGGAACCATGTTTTCCATAAGCCAGCTCATTGGACCAGCTGTAGGGGGATTAATTGCGGATTACTTTGGATTTCATTCTGCATTTATCCTAGCAATCCTCTTCTCTTTGGTAGGCTTTTTGTTCGTTTCAACTGCATACAGAGAGGTTAGAGCTAGGGTGCAGTTCAAAGAAAGCGAGGAAAAGAAGGGCTCTTATAGGGATCTAATTAACTTGTCTTTTGTAGGGGCTTCGATTTCACTCTTCTTTATGGTCTTTGCCTATAGTGGAATGTACACATTTCTTCCAGCATACTACAAAATTGTTGGGTTAGGCACGAGTGTTTTTGGAATATATGCAAGCATTATGGGGGGCTTTAGCATTCTCACAAGGGTTTTTGGCGGGAGGGAGGCAGATAAAAAGGGGCCAATTCCAGTGGCTTCCTTAGGATTGTTGCTAATTACATCCGCATATGTTCTCTTAGCTTTTTACCTTCTACCTCCAAGAGCGTATCTAAGTGCAATTGTTTTGGGAATGGGATTTGGGTTAAGCGTTCCCGCTCTTCAAATGCTGGCTTTGGCACGTCTTCCCAAAAATATAAGGGGAGTAGGCTCGAGTGTCTATACGATGTTTTTTGATTTGGGTTATCTTTCCGGGCCTTTAGCCCTTGGATATCTAGCTGAGATTGAAGGTTATAAGTCTATATTTCCCTTCCTTCCTATGCTAACATTTTTATCTCTGCTTAACCTCATATTGCTCAGGGGATTCGGGAGGAAGAAACTATGAAGATCAGGGTTTCATATGGAACCGCAGTTGTCTTGGGCCTTAAGAAGGGAAAAATGCTTGCAAAACCCACAACAGCATATTTTATGACGTATTATGAAGGGAGATGTTTAAACAATTGTGCTTTTTGTGTTCAGGCTAGGAAAAGCAAATCCAATTTGGAAAAGCTTTCAAGGATAACCTGGCCCGCATTCGACCTGAAAGAAGTTCTAGAAAGGTTAAAGACCTCAAAATTTGCAAGAATATGCCTGCAGACCGTGGATTATCCAAACTTAAGGGAAGATGTCTTGGAGATTCTAAGAGCGTTTTATCCTCTGGGCTTTCCTATTTCCCTCTCGATAACTCCAGTGGATAAGAGGTCTCTCAAGGAGTTTCGAAGACTGGGAGTAGATTACATTGGTGTTGGAATAGATGCGGCAAGTGAAAGAGTGTATAATCAAGTAAAGGACTCCATGTACTCTTGGGAGGAAATGTGGAAGTTCGTTGATACGGTTGTTGATGTTTTTGGCGAGGGAAAGGCATTTGTTCATTTGATTTTTGGGTTGGGAGAGAGTGAAGAAGAGCTTTTACGGGCGGTTCAGAGGGTGTATGATTCAAAAGCTAAAGTTTCGATTTTTGCATTTACTCCAGTTAAAGGGACTAGATTAGAAAACAAAGCTCCTCCAGATTTGAACAGGTACAGATTGATGCAGATTGGAGTTTATTTGATTGAAAACAAAATAGCAAGGGTGGAAGAGTTTAAGTTTGACAATGGAAGACTTGTAGACTTTGGTCTTTCCAGAGAGGAGCTTCTAGAAGTCCTTGATGAGAGTGCCTTCATGACTCACGGTTGCCCCGGATGCAATCGGCCCTATTACAACGAGAAGCCCAGCAAAGAACCATATAATTTTCCAGTAAGGCCTGAAAAAAAGCAGTTTGAAAGAGTGTTGAGCAGGTTATTCCATGAGTGATTTTATAATTTCTTTGAGCTTCTCTGATCTTATATTTCTGGTCAGAAGCTGGGCCTCTTTGAGATTACCCTTTGTAAAAGCATCTAGCGCCATTACAAACGTTTGGAGATCTTTATTAGGGGATGTTTGTGAGATCAGGATCTCCAGTCTATTTTTGAGTGAGTCAATCTTATTATTCTTTTTGATTATTGCGAGGACATTTTTTAGTCTTTCAGCCCCAAGTGAAAACATTTCTTCATCCGGAGCATTCAGAAGTGCCTTAATTGAACATTTTACAGCGCCGCTGTAGTTGCCCTCCTCTATAAAAGCATCTACCAAACCAAAACAGGCTTCAAAATAAATCCATGGATAAGAGCCTTCCGAGAGATGCATTACCTCGTCAAATTTCTTTTTTGCAACCTCAATTTCTCGTTCGTTTAATGCTCTCTGAGCCTCTTTGAAGAGGGTTGCAATGATTTCCTCTCTTTTTGTCATGTTTCACGCCTCTTTTAAGCTCTTTTTAAGGGTCTCTTCAAATTCTTTCCAGACTTCGCTCCAGTCTTTTTCTACCCGCCATTTTCGCTTAAACGAGTTCAGAAGCACTCTGAGGTCTCTCTCCAAATAATATCTGGCATCTGGAAAGGCGGTTGTTAGATATTGGGGCCAGTCTATTATTAATATATCTCCATCCTTTTTAAGAACTATGTTGTAGAGGCTCATATCGGAATGGATTATTCCAAACTCGACTATCTTCTTATACTCCTCTAGAACTTTGTCCAATATCTCTGATGCTTCTTCTTTCGTTAAATCAGTGTCTGCGAGCTCTATCAACTCAACCCCTTCTATAAATTCCATAACAATCGCATGTCTGTTCCATGCAATGGGCTTTGGAACCTTGGCTATTGGACTCAAAAGTTGCAATGCTTCGTACTCTCTTTGGGCAACAAGCCTTGAAATGTAAAGCCATGATATGTGCCTTTTATCGATAAACTCAGGCCTATAAAGTTTTATTCTTGTGAAGCTTGTTCTTCCTATCCGATTAAATTTGACGGCTACTTTTTCTTCATTCGAAGTTATCCCGACATATACATCGGCTTCTTTTCCTACTCCGATCTGTGTTTGGCTTATTGCCTTAATTATTCCCTTTTGGGCGAATGCCCTTATTGCCAAGGCATCATACCCATGTATTGTGAGCTGGTAACCTATGTAGCCTATGTCACTCCTTCTCCTCACGAGTCTCCAGTTATCGAGCTTTCCCAGGCGGTATGATGCTGTCTCAATGTCGACTCGGGCAAACTTGGCTATTACCTCGAGGGGCACCCATTCATAGTGGCGCATATTACGCTCTACTCCTCTGAGTATTCTAAAATCAAGATCCTTGAGATTTGAATAAATTTCCAGTGCAAGGAGTTTGCTCACCATGGCTCTCACTCGGCCCTACGTTCTCTCCTTTTTATATTTAACTCTTCGATAAATTTTTAAACGTTCAACTTCCAACCTCAAAATATGCAGAAAAAACTCCTCCTGTTGCTCTCTCTTGGATGGATATTTAACTACGCCCATAGAATGGCTATTCCCCCTCTTATTCCGATAATCAAAGAAGAACTGGTTATAACAAATGCCCAAGCTGGACTGCTCATGACTTCTCTTCTTCTTCCCTATGCCCTGATCCAGGTGCCTGCTGGTTATTTTGGAGATAAATTTGGAAGAAAAAAGCTTGTGGTCATCAGTATTCTCGGCTATTCCTTAGCAAGTTCCTTGGTCATTTTTACTCGGAAATACTGGCATCTAATAGGGATTAGAGCCCTCTATGGGGTCTTTGCTGGCTTGTACTATGCTCCCGCAACCGCTCTTATAAGTCAGATATACAGAAAAAGAAAGGGATCTGCACTGGGTGTTTTCATGGTCGGCCCTCCAATAGGGAGCGCCATTGCTCCAGCAGTTGTTGTCCCAATAGCTTTGGCCTTGGAGTGGAGATACTCGTTTTTGATCCTCTCACTTATGAGCCTGACAGTTGGAATAGCGCTCATGCTAGCAATTAAAGGGGAAGTAAAGCAGATTGAGCGACCAAAGTTTACGGTGCCTAAGAAAGTATTGGGTCTGAGCATTATGAACTTTATAGTCTTAGCCGCTTTCTTTGGAATGCTGACTTTCCTTCCAGACTTCTTTGTAAATAAAGGCAGGAGTGTAGAGGAGGCTTCTTTTTACTTCTCTCTTCTCTCAATAGTGGGAATTTTTGGTTCTATTGCTGGAGGGGGAATATATGATAAGATTGGAAAGACTAGTCTTTTGTTTGTTCTTGTGTTTAATGCCCTTCTGTCTTTTCTGTTAGTGAAAACAGCTTATCCTCTGCTGGTTTTATTGTTGGGGTTGTTTTTTTACTCCGTTGGCCCTATAGTGACTGCTTACACAAGTGAACATGCAAGCGAAGAAAATCTTGGCACAGTCATGGGTTTTGTAAATATGATGGGATTTTTTGGAGCAACTGCTGGTCCATATTTCATCGGCCTTTTGATAGATAGGGTGGGTTATGAAGCTGCGTTCTACTCAATTTCTGGAATGTATCTTTTGAGTTTATTAATACTGGTGCAAGAGCAAAAATCGGAAAATAAAAAGAAGGGTTAGAGCATCTTTCCAAAGCTTTCGAAGGATTCAGTTGAAATCCTTTCTCTTGCTATTTTCTCTGCAGTTCTCTGTCTGACTCTTTCTTCAACTTCTTCCGGCTTTCCAAAGAATATCGCCTCCGCTGGGCACATTTCTTTACATGCTGGTTCCATACCTAGCCTACGTCTATCCACGCACATGTCGCACTTTGTAATAGCTCTCACCTTCACATCGAAGCTTGGAACACCGAAAGGACATACTGCGAGACACATGAAACATCCAATGCATTTTTGAGGGTCTATTATCACAGCGCCATCATAATCCTTGTATATGGCACCTACTGGGCATATTTCCATGCACGGTGCTTTTTCGCAGTGGCGACAGTTTATTGGAATTGGGAGGCCGCTCATAGTGTAGTAGATTTTTATGTTTGGTTTTCCATGATGAAGGAAATCACAGACTCCTTGGCATGTCTCACACCCGATACAGAGACTGTAGTCAACGTGGAGTATTCTTCTCATTTTCTCACCTCCATAAGCCAGCGGTGCATGCTTTCAGCCGCTAAAAGGCCATCCAAAACGGCTCTCCCTACTTTTGAGGGGCCTGTAACAACATCACCTGCAGCAAAAACGCCCTCCATGCTTGTCATGTGTCTTGCATCCACTATTATGTTGCCCCACTTATCGATAGCAATATCTGCTCCTTTTGGTGGTGTTGGTTTTTGACCCACGGCAAAGATAACGTAGTCAACATCTATCTGGAAGTTTGAACCTTCAATTGGTATGGGTTTCCTTCTTCCGCTTTCGTCTGGTTCGCTCAGTTTACATTTCTGCAGTTCAATAGCCCTAACTTCGCCGTTCTCCCCTATTATGCGAACTGGAACAGTTAATTCAAGCCATTTAACACCTCTCTTTTGAAGGAGGTTGATTTCATATGCTCCGGCAGGAGCTTCTTTTATTGTTCTCCTGTAACTCATGTAAACTTTTTCCGCACCGAGGAGCAGGCTTTCCATTGCTGCATCAACGGCGGTGTGACCTGCTCCAATAACAATTACTCTTTTTCCTTCCAACGGAACAACTTCATCCCAGCTCAAGTGACCAAGTTTAGCGCTTTTTATCCTGAATAAATATCCAAGTGCCGGGTAAACTCCCTTCAGTTCTACCCCTTCTATATTTGGAATGGAAGATTTCCAGGTTCCTGTTGAGATTAAAACTGCATCGTAGTTCTGGACAAGCTCGTTAAAGTCTATAACGTTCTTAATGAAGTCATCTCCCTCTTCTTTCTCGTCTCCAAAGCTTATTTTGGTGTTTGGGTAGAATTTGACTTCGAAGACGTTTTCGAGTTCTTTGTATCCTTCCCTAACACGGTAAATAGGGATTCTGAATTCGGGAATTCCGAAGAGCATTAATCCTCCGGGCTCTGGAAGTTTGTCGTAAACATGGACTTCGTGGCCATGGCAAACTAAGTATCCCGCGGCACTAAGGCCTGCTGGTCCTGCCCCAATTATAGCCACTTTCTTCCCAGTAGGGCTAGGCTTTTCTCTGCATAAAAACGCAAATCTCATTCCATTCATTCTACCACCTCCTTAATCAGCATCTTATCCAAGTTTTTGATTGTTGGAAGAGCACCTTTCATTTCCAATAACATGGGAAGATTGCGAGAGAGGAAGTTCTCGGGGTCGTACAAAATACGAAAATCGCTTATACCTCCAAACACTTCTGGATGAAGAGTGTCAATTGAGTCCGAAAGCCACAGCATTATATCGTACCCCTTTTCAGCAAGGGGCCCAAAGATGTTCTCGGCTGCCTCTGCTAGCAGGTCAACTTTATTGCCTTCCCTTAATATTACGAGTAGGGTGTCTCTTACTTGGGCAACGGCGAGTAATTTATTTTTGTAGTGTCGTTTTAGCAGTTCCAAAGGCATCTCACTTCCCTCCCGAGACGTTTACAGCCGTTTGTATATACCCTTCAATGTCGAGGGCCTGTGCTGTCGCTGGATCGATTATCTTTTCAATTATCAGTGGTGAAACGATTCCAATTACAACACACAATACAGCGAGTAACAACAGCACTGCTACCATAGTTTTGGGCTCTTTTGCCTTTGTGGTGCTCTCCGTCTTCTTAATCCAAAGCCAGTAGAGCATTTTCATGTAGCTTATCAATGCAAAAACGCTTGATAATACTAAAACCACTACCAGAACTATGTTCCCCTCCAGGTAGGCATAGTAAAGTACAAGCTTGCTGAAGAACACGTTCGTTGGTGGAAGACCGACCAGTGATATTGTCGCTATAGCCAAACTTACTGTTGTGAGGGGCATCTGCTTACCCAATCCTGCCAAGTCTTGTAGTTTTCTGCTTCCGGCTTCATGGATAAATACACCCACCGCAAGGAACAGGAGGGCTTTGCCTAATGAGTGGTTGAGCATGTGGAAAATCATTGCTTTGGTTCCGAGTTCGGTTCTCAAGCCAACTGCTATGGCGAGATATCCCATATGGAGGATTGTAGAGTACGCGACGATCCTCTTAACATCATCATGTGCAGTCATCGCTAAGGATGCCAGTATTGCAGATATTGCGCCTAGTCCTATTAATACTGCCGAAACCACTTTTATTGCATTTTCAAACTCCGCTATTCCATTAAACAGCCAGATAAACCTTGTTAGACCATAGATGCCTGCGTTAACTACAAGGCCGCTCAAGACCGCTGATATTGGGGACGGCGCGGAGGAGTGTGCTCCTGGAAGCCAGAAGTGGTTTGGCATAATTGCGGACTTTATGGTGAATGCCCACGTTATGAGCGCCATTGCCAGTGCAAACACAACTAGAAGGTTACTTTCAGCTTCGGATATAGGGAATGTATATCCCCTCACCTTTGCTGCCAGGTCTGCAAAGTTTACTGTGCCAAAGCCATAGTAAATTATGCCAAGCGCCAGGAAGTAGAAGGTGGTTCCGATGGAGCTTATGATTGCGTACCTGACACCAGAGTATGCGGGATAGCCCTCTTCCGTATAGAACATTACAAGCCCGTAGGCAGCTACTGCAGTAACTTCAAGCATTACGAAAAGGTTGAACGCATCTCCGGTCAGGAAGATTCCCAATAATCCTGCTTCCAGCCCGAGGTAGAGGGTATAGTACCACTCAATACCCGTCTCGTGTTCTAGATATTTGATTGAGTAAAACGTAATTATAAACATCAAAAACGATGTCGTAAGGGCAAGTAATGCCCCGAACTTGTCCACTTCGTAGATTATGCCTATGGGGGCCGTCCATCCACCGAAGGTGTAAATTAGCGGCTGTTCTGACGAGTACGCCGCCTTAAAAATGTCCAAGCTTAATATGAACGTTAGACCCGTTACTATTATTGCATAGGTGTTGATGAACTTCCTGTTGCTTTTCAGCATCTGGGATAAAATGGGGAGTGCAAACGCAAATGCCATTGGAATTGTGGGAATTATCAAAGCGTTCATCTGGATCACCCCTCAAAAATCCTCTTCGCGTGTTTTTCGAATTCTTCAAGGATCTCCCTTCTGGCCGCATCAGGGTCTCTCGTCTTTACATCTATCCAGTTAACGTAGGCGTATTTGTCGTCCATGTATACTGTTACCGTTCCGGGAGTGTTTGTTATCGAATTTGCAACCAGGAATTTGGCGTATTCATCTTTTACGGTAATCGGGACCCTTATAATGCCCGGGTTTGTATCGCCAGAGATTATGCGCTTTATAACATCCAAATGTGCTTTTAGTTCGATTATTGTGATGTACTTAATGAAATAGGCCACCATGGTCACCCATCTTGCCGGGTTGAGAGCTTTTTGTGGATTTTTTACTAGATATTTACCAAAGAGCAGACCTGCAGCGATTGCAGTTATTATTCCAGTTGTAATGTCATAGAGCGTCATTGAGCCCGTTATTATGATGTACAGTATGAACGCAAGTAGCGTCACCGGCAGAAACCTCATTCCTCCCACCTCGCGAGTTTTCTAACGTCCACTGTGCCGTATTTTCTTTGAATGTGAATTGCACCATATGCCATGAGCACAGTTATTGCAAGTCCAATCACTATTGCGGTGATGGTAAGAGCCTGCGGAAGCGGGTCAACAGCCCCTGTAACGAGCTCCTCAACGCCCTTTTGCGAATAGTCCGTGAGCACCGGCGGGAGAGGGTTCTTAACGGCGCGGTATCCCAGCAGTATGACAGCCACGTTGATTATGTCGGAGAATATGCCCAGGCAGATTATCTTTTTCACGAGGTTTGGTCTCACCGCTATGCCGTACAGGGAGATTATGATAATCGCGGCTATGCTGCTCACTATCAACGCGAGGGCAAACGTCATGCTTCGCTCCCCCCTTCAGGGTTTGAAAGAAGCAGGAATATTATCGTGAACCCTGCTCCAACCGCTAAAAACTCGGCCATGTTGAAGAGTGAAAGACTCCCGCTGGCCAGCATTCCGTAGATTTCCTTTGGGTATATTGGTAGATTCTGCATGAAGTACTTCCCTATGAAGGCGGGATAAAATGCGACGAGAGCTATTGTGAGGAGACCTATTGTTCTTATAACGAGAGCTCGCTCTTTGTTAAACTCATTTTTCTCAAGGGTTTTCTTTGAGAATCCGACTATTACTAAAAGGGGTACCACTGCCAGCATGGAACCTCCCTGGAAGCCACCTCCGGGGGTTATGTGACCGTGGAATGCAGTTGTGGCCGCCGCTACAAACGTGACAAGGCCGACTATTTTTACACCTGTTTTGGTGATGTTGGTGAAACCGCGTGGGTGGAAGCTTACATTGGGCATACTCCTAAAGATTGAGACAGCACTAATTATTGCCATGAACAGGACTGCAGTTTCAAAGTACGTATCAAGCCCTCTGTAGTCCCAGAGGATTGCGGTTACAACTTCTGGTGATCCAGATGAATAATCTCCAAAGTAGCTGTTTCTAATGTAAAATTCGCCCAGTGCGTTTAATTCGGTCTTTGGAGTTAGGTATGAAGATAAATAGTATGCCCCTGCCAGTACGGACAGCAGTGTGATGGAGAGAGTAATTAATTTTTTCACTTTAGACCACCTCATGTCTCGTCGTTTTACTTATTACGAATACCATCAGGCCAGTGGAGAGCCCCACGGATATCGCAACATATGCAAGAATCACGTCGGGGGCCATTAGAACGTACAGTGTCATCAGTATGAGTCCCCCAAAGACGCCAGAATAAGCGACAGCCTTCAGCAAGTCGGTCTCTGTAACTATTAAATAGCTCACAGCTACTGCACCTAAGAGGAGAACAGCCGCTAATTCAAGCATTCTCATCCCCCCTGAACTCGTCCAGCTCCATCTCCACTATTCTCGCTTTGCTTGCGGCATACGCCAGTGCATGGCTCCCAACGGGGGTTGTGATTAGAACAAGGAGTGCTGTAAGTACTGAAATTCCAACCACTGGCCATAGGCCCTTTTCAGCGGCTATAAACGCCACCCCAAGTATTGGATAGAACTTCCCTCCAACAGTACCTACGGTTGCAGCATGGAGTCTAAGGTAGAATGTGTTAAACCTGTGCATCCCCATCGCACCGAGGAGATCACATACTGCCCCCATGAACAGGAGTATGAGCCCCATGAGTGTGAGGATCAAGTTCCCACCTCCCCTTTTGTGAGGTATTTAGCTGCAAATACGTCCAAAATGAATGCCCAGAGTACCAAGAACAGCGCTCCAACTGCCAAGAATGAATTTTTGTAGTAAATGGATAGCAGTAGCGCTATTAGTGCAACATCTAAGGATACGCAATCTGCAGCTAAAATTGAGTCCACTATGCTTGGTCCTTTAATTAGTCTGATAAAGTAGAGCACCCCGGAGAGCCCATACATTGCAAACAGAACGTAAATTACCTTGTCAATCATTAAAAACCCTCCCCACACCTATAAGGCTCTTTTCTATTTCAGGAAGCAATTTGGCTATTATTTCTCTCTCTTCCTCCGGATAGGCGTTCAAGTCTGTAACTTTTTTCTCCACTAATTCAGCGGTCTTTTCGCTAACCTCTGCTATGACTTCCTCAGTTGAAAAGTTGGATTCAAAGTGATCGAGTACCCGTGCAACTTCATTTTTGAATTCTAGGTATTCCCCTTTTCTGATTAAGTAGAGCTTCATATGTTCTCACCACCTCTAAATAGTATGAATAGAGTTTGTCCAGCCCATATCTGATTCGACTGTCCTTTTCCCTGGTTTTTGCTTCTTCTACAAGTCTTTGAAGTGCTTCGGGGGTTTCCGCAATATCTACTAGCTCCATGAATCTTTCCAGAAGCTTATAGCCATCGAAGTATCCAAGTTCCTTCCTGATTTTCGCTTTAAGGATGACCTCTACCCATGCTTTGAATTGTGTGCGTGGAAGAATGAACTCTTCTCCTACATAATGGCGGGGGGATAACTTCTTTTTCGCAAGCCCAAGTAGCAATGCAAGTCCATAGAGTATTTCTTCAGGTCTTGGGGGACATCCGGGAATATACACATCCACAGGGAGGAATTCAGAAGTCCCTCCAGTCCTTGGGTACTCCAGCCTAAGTCTTTCAGATTCTCGCCTAATGGAGTAGCTATCGTAGAATATTCCACCACTGCAGGCGCATGTGCCTATGGCGATAACTATTCTCGGCTTGGGAGGCATTGCTTCGTAAGCCCTTTTGGCAGCATAATATGTTTGCCTTGTTAACGGCCCTGTTACCAGCAAGGCATGAGCGTGTCTGGGTGTTGAGACGAGCTTGACACCCAACCTTTCAATGTCATAATAAGGAGTCAGAACGTCGAGTATCTCTATATCACATCCGTTGCATGCTCCGGTATTGAGGTGAAAGACCCACACAGATCTGAGTTTCATTCTCTCATCTCCTCCTCGAATTTTGTGGCATTCACAACTGTTAGGAACCTCTTGCATTCTCGACAAAGAGGAAGCTTCTCTCTTATTCTGTCAAACTCAAGAATGCCGGGGGGTATTAAAGAGAGAACCTTTTGTAGCTGTCTCTCCGTATAGTCAACATATTTTCCACACTCTCTGCACTTGGCAAGTTTCAGCTCTACTATCTCCACGTGACAGATTCTATCATTGCTCGCCGCTTCGAATTCTCTTGTTAACCTTATGGCTCTAGTTGGGCAGACCTCTTCACATCTCGCGCACCTTATACATCTGCCGATGTCGAGTACTATTTTTCTGGTTCCGTTTTCATAGTCATCTATTTTGATCAGCGCGTCCGGGGGGCAGACATTTACACATGCACCGCATCCTACACAGAGATGTGGGTTTATCTCGGGAAGTCCTCTGTATTCGAGGGGTGCCTGCTCTGGTTCGAAGGGATAGTATTTTGTTATGGGCATGTTCCCATCCCTCCAAATGAAATTATCTTCGCTTTTCCTGACTCTATGTCCACAACCTGAACTCTCTCCGTACACGAGTAGCAGGGGTCTATCGAGGCCACTATCAACGGGGCATCGGCTATTGTGTAGCCCCTCAGCATATCCGGAACTGCCTGGAGGTTGTTGTACGTCGGGGCCTTCACCCTCCATCTGTAGATTCTATTGATCTCTCCAGTCATTACATAGTGAGTATTTTCTCCTCTTGGAGCCTCGACAGCGGATATGCCCTCTCTCCAGCTTGGAATTTCATTGAATTCGGCCATTACTGGACCGCCTGGAATTGCGTCAACTGCCTGCTCCAGGAGGGAGATGCTCTCATTTATCTCATCAATTCTCACGAGAGCTCTTGCCAAAACGTCTCCTTCTTTGTAGACCGGGACATTGAAGCTCAGTTCGTCGTATGCCGCATATGGGAGGTCGCTTCTTGTATCATAATCAATTCCGGAGGCCCTTGCCAAGGGTCCAGCTGTGTCCCACTCCCTTGCCTTCTCTTTTGAAAGTACGCCGATGCCCTCACACCTTTTTATGAAACTCTTTGTAGCGAGGAGCATGTCCACCAGTTCGTTCACTTCTCCTCTTAATTTATTGATTGTCTCTAAAATTAGCGATTTTCTGTAATCTAGGAGATCTCTTCTAACTCCACCTACAAGAGCTAAACCGTATGTTTTTCTGTTACCTGTTAGCCGCTCAGCAAGTTCCATAACTTTTTCTCTAATTAGCCATGAACGCATGAATCCTGTGTCAAACCCAGTTAAGTGAGCTGCAACGCCTATCCAGAGCAAATGTGAATGGAGTCTCTCGATTTCAAGAAGGATTGTTCTAATGTACCTTGCCCTGTCGGGTATTTCAATCTTGGCGGCTTCCTCAACAGCCTGTGCATATGCTATTGAGTGAGCGAAACCGCATATTCCACAGACTCTCTCCGCAATAAAGATAACCTGATTGTAGTTCAGCCTGCCTCTTGCAAGCTTTTCTATACCTCTGTGGGAGTAAAATCCGCGATAATCAACGTCAACGATTTCTTCACCTTTGACAAAAAGCCTGAAGTGTGCTGGTTCATCCAATGCAACGTGGTATGGCCCCATCGGATGGATTGTGGAATCATCCTTTGGTTCTCGGTATGGGTAGTTTCTTGTCCCCATTGGAGAGTGGTAGTACTGAAAGTCTTCTCTTAATGGGTAGACTCCTTCCGGCCAGTCATCGGGAAGTATCAGCCTTCTTGGATCGGGAAGTCCTTCTGCTTCTAAGCCCAGTAAATCCTGAACTTCTCTCTCAAACCATATTGCCCCTTTATGGATAGCTCCCACACTCGGGAAGGATGGCTCTTCTTCAGGAACGTAGAGCCTTATTCCAATCACTTCTTGAGCCTTCCAGTCCAAGAACCAGTATGTAACGCTAAAGGATTCTTCAGTATTTCTCTCGTCCATCCCAACCATTGTGAAAAGCCTCGTGTTTGGCCTGTTTAGGATATATTTGATCATATTGATGAAGTCTTCTCTTCTCACCATTAGAGTATACAATACTTTGTTTTTTGCAATTACCTTTTTTTCAAGTGTTGGACCAAATTTTTCTTCAAACTCCCTTATCATAGTCTCACCATCCCAGCCATGCGATTATCGTAAGTACCGCCCCGATAACAATCCCCTTCATTCCTTGACTCATTGCTTGATCGAGCCTATAGCGGGCATTTAATGACTCGTAGGTCACCATCAAAAGATAAGCGAGCAAAAATACCATCATCTGAAGGACAAAGGCAAATACTCCTTCCGCTATGGGAAGAGCTACAAAAGATGCAAACAGCCAAATCATTGCAAATCTCTTTATTTGAAGGGCCCATTTTAGCAGACCGAGTAGTCTGCCGCTATACTCTGAGAGCGGGCCTTCTAGAATTTCCGTTTCGGCTTCTGCAATGTCATAGGGTATGAATCCTGCTTCGACATATGTGACGTAGAGCAGCAGTAAGTAGGCCCCTACAATTGATAGGCTTGGAGATATGGAGTGGGCGATTTGAGTTATACTTAACGAGCCCGTTTTGAAGGCGAATATACCGATTGTAATTGCGAAGAGTGGTTTGAACACTAGCGATAGCGTTAGTTCCCTATTGGCTCCTGCGTGAGAATACGAATTCTCCACACTTAAAGCTCCAAACACTAAAGCTGCGGAAAACAGTGTAAAAACGTATATAAACGCTATGAGGTCCCCTCCGAAGTTTATTATTGAGTTTGAGCCATAGGGTAGCATGAAAGCCATGCAAAGAGCACTCGCAAGGGCAATATATGGAGCAAGTCTGAATGCAAGTGATCCTGTGGGAAGTGTGGGTTCCATCGATAGCAATGTAATTATATCATACCATGTTTGGAAAATTGATGGTCCCATTCTGTTTTGGATCAAAGCCTTTACTTTTCTTGCAACTCCGTCTAATAATGGAGGCAAAAATGGTGCGACGATTGCTCCTAGGAGTTCCATATCAGATCACCCCCGCCAATACGGCCATAGTCAAGACTATTGTGAACAGGACTAAGAATGTTACTGCAAGCAGGGCATTCAGATTCTTGGATAATTCCTTTATCACGTAGGAGGTACCTTCTATCAGCTTTATCACGGGCATAAACATTATCTCATCGAGGTACCCCAGATCTTTGGAGGAATACCACCTTTCAAAGCTTGAGAACTTTTCTTCAATTCTTTCACCTATAAAGCTGAGTTTTTTCCCGAATTTTGCAATTGGGGTGAACATGTGCTCGGGCTTTTGCTCAAATTCATCAACGGGTTCGCCCGTAGTCCACGGGGCGTCCAAGTTCTTCTTTGTGGGCAAAGTTATTGCTGCTGCGATTATGAAAGAACATAGTGTGCCCGCAAACAGCAGTGCGTTGAAAGTCGCTCCTCCTATTGAAATCAACCACGGGTTCCCGACGTCAACGTTTATGATCCTAGCTATTATGCCGGGGAATATTCCAGCGACCACACACAGGAACGCCAAGATGGCCTCCCCTGCGAGCATGAGCGGGGCCGCCTCGTGGGCCTCAACGTTGGGCTCTCCCCTGAAGATGCGGTATATCTTGATGTAAGCGGCCAGGGTTAGCGCGCTCGCAAACAGGCTTACCACTCCTCCCCCGACCAGCAGGGGGTCCTTTGAGAGGAACGTTGCCTGGTAAATCAGCCACTTGCTTATGAAGCCGTTTAACGGCGGAACCGCGGACACCGAGAGGATTCCCACGACCATCATCGCCGCGGTGAAGGGCATTTTCCCTCCAAGGCCCCTCAGTTCGAGGTCTTTCCTGCCCGT
>Ga0136651_10000705_pt1 | contig 18361 bp, 10 predicted proteins | sample Mar14236cmmetaG_FD_94867 | JGI IMG/M metagenome (GOLD analysis project Ga0136651, IMG submission 94867) | Marine hydrothermal vent microbial communities from Guaymas Basin, Gulf of California to study Microbial Dark Matter (Phase II) - Marker... ... | reverse complement strand
GACCGTTGATATCCTTGCTGATCACCCGGAGATATGTCCGGAATGGGACTCATTAATCGTTGATGGATTTGACGATCTTTCTCCTGTTCAGGCCGATTTGATAAACTCATTGGCTCGACTTCTGCCAGATGTTACGGTTACTATTACGAGAGCAGCTGAATGCTCTGAAAGGCCGCTTGTACATAAAAGATTTAATCACTTACGGGCAGAATTGGAAGAGGAACAAGAGATCGAATTTATCACCGTTGAGGGTAAAAAGAAGGACGAAGCAGGTGTTTTTGAGAAGCTGGAGAATTTCATGTTTTCCAACAGTCTCAAAGAACCGCTGGCTGCTGGCGATAGGATCAAGATGGTTGCAGTACCTGATAGAGAAGGAGAAGTCAGGACAGCTTTTCGATGGATCAACAAGCTGATCTCTGCAGGTCATGTCGAACCCGGACAGACTGCATTGATCATGCGCAACCTGGAGCCATATCGCAAACTAATCAATAAGGTTTCCCGGGAATATCAACTTCCGGTCTTTATTAAGGGCGGGCTCCTGCTGGATGAGAATCCAGCTGTTGCGGCAATTTTAAATTTGCTGGATCTGGCAAGCACAGGTAAAAATGGGTTGATCTGGCATGATGTGATATCTCTCTGGCAATCCCCATATTTTGATTGGAGTTTACTTTCTACTGTAAATGACCAGGAAAAGCATCGTCACTTGTATTTGAGAGAAGCAAAGCAACTTTCCGAAATCGCCAGATGGGGGAGTGTAATTAAGGGTTTTGATCAGTGGAAAGAGGCATTTGAAAGATTAATTGAAATTCATGCAGAAAATTGTGATCGTACCAGCCGCAGCTCAATTCCTGACCAGATCCCTACGGGTGATTCAGCCGAAAAGCTATGGAAGAAGTTTGAATCTTTCGTTGACTTGATAACGCCACCACATGATGGCTTGGCTGTAGAAGAATATCTGCTTTGGGTTGAAAACCTGCTTGGAGATTTGAATGCTGAAGAAGATAGAACCAGGGGGTTGAACCTCTTTCGGATGGCGCAGGAAGGCGGTCCGGATCTTTTTCAGCGAGATTGCCAGGCCATAAAAAAATTGACAGAGTTGTTCAGGGATCAAATTTGGTCCGATCTGATGTTGGGGTTCGAACCAACCACTTTTAAAGACGTTGTTGGTGATCTTGAAACTCAAATCAAACGTATATCCTATCAAATATCTCTCGAAGACGGGCATCAGATAGTTTGCGCGGATTGTACTGAAGTACGAGGCATATCATTTCAAGCAGTTGCCCTGATCGGTATGGCAGAAGGAGAATTCCCAGGTACGATCAAAGAAGATCCATTTTTGAGAAATGAAGATCGTTCAAACCTTAAGGAAACGTTTGGATTTCCGATTAGATTATCCACTGAAAGTGCAGAAGCAGAATTCTTTTACGAAGCTGTTACCAGGGCTTCCGACTGGCTTCTCATAACGCGACCAAGAATTGCTGATAATGGAGCACCCTGGCAGCCTTCTCCTTACTGGGAAGAAATTTTAAGGTTGACAGATATAATTCCTGAGATGAAAACCAGCCGCAGTGTCCCATTATTGGAGGTTGCCGCTTCATGGACCGAGTTGTTTGAAGTGATCGCTGCTGTTGGGTCGAAAGATCAAAAAAGGTTATTGAGAGAAGCAAGAGAACTGTATCCTGATTTTTCCACTCAAATATTAAAAGCTGAAAACGTGATCTATTACAGGTCGGGCAGGTCGGATATAAACGATCTGAGATATGACGGTGGTCTGGAACATCTAGGTAAGGAACTGAGCATCCGCTATCCGGAAGAACATGTCTGGAGCCCCAGCCGATTAGAGAATTATCAGACCTGCCCCTATAGTTTTTTCGTGAACAATCTATTGGGGTTAGAAAAGGCTGAACCTCCCCAGGAAGGATTGGATGCTCGCCAGCTGGGAAATATCTATCATCATATCATGGAGGATCTTTATCTGGAAGTTGGGGATGATTATGACATTCCAGGATTGTTGGCATCATTACCGGATGTGGCCCGGAAAGTATTCGACGAAGCTCCAACCAGGGAAGGATTCCGGGAAACAGCCTGGTGGCATCATACCCAGCGGGAAATATTGACCAATATCCAGCAATCAATTATTGTCCTGGAGGGGATGGACGGATCCTTCCGGTTCTACAGGGCGGAGCAGAAGTTTGGCATCAGAAACGATTCAGCTTCTCAGTTGGATATTGAAGTTGAAGGGGAAGGGACATACCATCTTCGGGGATTGATCGATCGGGTGGATATTAATGATCGGGGAAATCTGAGGATCATAGATTATAAAACCAGCAGTCCATTTGGTTTTGATAATCAGGCTGTCCGGGAAGGCAAGAAGCTGCAGCTTCCGCTTTATGCCCTGGCCGCCCAGAATGGTCTGCAGTTAGGTGATGTCCAGGAAGGGTTTTATTTCCATGTTAGGTCAGCCCAGCCAAGCAGTTTTAAGATGTCAGCATTTTGGAATAATGGCGAGCGGGGACCTCAGGTTGCAATAGATAATGCAATAATCAAAGGGTGGCAGGCAGTTAATTCAATTCAAAAAGGCAAATTCTCTCCCCATCCTCCGGGAAATGGCTGTCCAGTATATTGTCCGGCAGTTGACTTCTGCTGGCACTATAAACGTCAGATTTGGTGATTAAAGGTAAATGATGATATGTTGAATAAATCCATCCTGAACCAGCTTGATCCCAGCCCGGAACAGACCAAGCCCATTCTCCAGCGAGACCAAGATATTGTTGTTACTGCAGGCGCGGGAACAGGAAAAACCCGCACACTGGTCGCGCGTTATCTTTCCTTACTGGAAGAGAATGTCCCTCTACAGGAGATCGTTGCAATCACTTTCACTAAAAAGGCAGCCCGGGAAATGAGAAATCGGATTCGGGAAGAGGTTCGGGTCTATCTGCATCTCCCAGACCTGGGAGAAGATGGACAACGGTATTGGCGGGATATATATGAAAACTTGGACGCTGCAAGGATCAGCACAATTCACAGTTTGGCGACTGATATCCTGCGGCAGCATCCTGCCGAGTTGGGGCTAGATCCAAAGTTTGAACTTCTTGATGAAGGGCAAGCTGCTCGCCTCAAAGCAAGAGCTGTTGAAGCTGCTATGGCATGGGGCTCTGAAGATTCTAATGCTGCAGTTATCTTTCCACTCTATGGAGACTGGAAGCTCCGCAGGGTTATAAGTGAATTATTATCTAAGAGGCTGGATATTGGTGATGCCCTAGACAAATCACCTGATGATATTTGGCAGCTTTGGGAACCGTATCTGATTAAGCCGCTGAAGTCATTTGTAGATGATCGAGAAGTAATCTCCGCGCTGAATGAGTTCCTGGAATACGAGACAAATGGCATCCTTGAACGGGCACATGCGAACGGGGATTTGTTCGCAGACGACTTGCGTATAGTTATAAATAGTTGGAAAAAGATCAAACAAGCGCGGAAATCAGCGGATTGGATAACGATATCCCGATGCCTATCTCCGCTAAGGATACATCTTAAACAGAAGGGTAAAAAGGATAATTGGGCTCCCGGAAATCCTCGAGATCTGGTCAAGTTAATCCAACCGATTTTTGATAATAATATTACCTTTGATAAACTGGATCTGGCATTAGACCAGAAACTGGCCCGGGAGATCATCCCGGGAATTAAAGCTGTTTTCCAATATGCAAACCAGTGGTATGACGCAGCTAAAGATAAGATGAACGGATTGGATTTTGATGATCTGGAAAATTTCTCACTTAGATTATTGAAGGATTTTCCATCAGTAAAAAAATATTGGCAGGAAAAGATCAGCGCCCTGTTAGTTGATGAATACCAGGATACAAATAATCGCCAACGAGAGCTGGTGAATACGCTGAATGGCAATGGAAAAAGACTATTTATCGTAGGCGATGGGAAACAGTCAATTTACAGGTTTCGGGGTGCTGACGTAGCTGTATTCCGCCAGGAACAAGAAACCATTTCTCTGGAGGGAAGCAGCTTCCAATTATCGACCTCCTATAGGGCTCACCCCAAACTGCTCAATGATTTGAATTCACTGCTGGAACCTGTTTTGGGATTAGATACATCTCTGCCCTATGTTGAACCTTTCGCCCCCCTTTCACCCGGCAGGATTGGACTCCCTCGATATGGAGGGCAGCCTTATATCGAACTGCACCTGGCAGCAGGAACGAAGGCAGATGGAGCTGGAAGAACTGCCGCTGAGGCAGTGGCTGCACGTATCATGGATATAATTGAGAGATCAAAAACGAATGATTCTGAAGGACCTGATCGAAAAATGAAATATGGAGATGTGGCTGTTTTATGCCGGGCGTCCGGGTCCTTCCCTGTTTTTGAGTCTGCCTTTGAAAAAGCAGGAATTCCTTACCTGACAATTGCCGGACAGGGTTTCTACGATCGTCCAGAAATCAGGGACCTTCTCAACGCGCTTGCGGCATTTTCTGATACTCAAAATGATCTAGCGGTTGCAGGATTGATGCGCTCGCCAGTAGTTGGATTTCCTGATGATGCCCTGCTTATGTTCAGAGATCTGCAGCGGGAGAAAAAAATATCATCCTTGTTTGAAACGGTCAAAGATAATATTCAGTTTTCCGATGGGGAAATCAGTGAACGGGCAAAGTATCTGGTTTTCGTGGTGGAAAAATATTCAAATTTGGTGGGCAGGATCTCTGCGGCAGATATCCTGAGTCGTTTTCTTGAGGAATCTGGATATCTGGCTGCATTGGCAATGGGAGGGTATCACAGAAATATACAAAACATGAAAAAACTGGTTTCAGATGCCCAGAATAGCGGTATTGTAAGTGTTCCAGAATTTTTGAATTCAATAGCTGAATTGAAGAATGTCGCTGTCAGAGAAGGCGAAGCATCCTCAGTAGCCGAAGGCTCGGTGCAAATTATGACTGTGCATCAGGCCAAAGGCCTTGAATTCCCGATCGTTATTTTGGGTGATGCTTCAAAAAAGGATCGATTTGGACGTGACATTCTAATCGATCCTATCCTGGGTATTGTTCCTCCTCTGAGTGATACGAGGATTGTTGAAGACGATCCAAAACTTCCTTACCTGGTAACAGCCTCATCTCTGGCTTACGAAATAGCCCTGGAAGAAGAACGGGCAAGGGGAGAAGCCGAATCCAACCGTTTGTTTTATGTGGCTGCAACCAGAGCCCAGGAATTATTGATTATCAGTGGTGTATTGGGGAAATTGAATAAAGATCAAGCTTTGGGAAAAATGGGAGGGTGGCTCGAGAAAATTGATCTAGCTCTTGGCTTGAGAGATCTTCCTCTGAAATTTCGAGTCGATGGAAATTCGATCTATAAATACGAAGTGAATGGAAATGGGATTGAAGCAAATATCACCGTTTATGAGAACCGGATCGATTTTGGTTTGGTGAATAAACCCAAAGAACTTATAGTTGATCCGGTCCCTGTGATGGGGAAAATCCCAAACCTGCTACCAGAACAACCCCGACCATCATTGGAGAAGGAAAAACTCATCTCTGGTTTATACAGGGCAACTTATGGGGGGGAGAAGCCAGCTGCTCCGGCGAGAATTATTGGTGATGTTGTCCATCGAGCTTTGCAGTTGTGGAAATTTCCAGATCAAGGAGAAAATGAGTTCATTGATTGGGTGGCTGCTGAACTGAAAAGCCGGGGTGTTATCAGAGAAAGAGAAATTAAAAACGGCTACCGCCGAGTAAAAAATATACTTGAACGTTTTCAAGGCCATGAGTTATTTATTCGGATGGATTCAGCTGAAAAGCTTCTGCACGAAATACCATACAGCGTTGGCGAGAATAATGAACCATATCAATCTGGAGTTATCGATGCGATGTTCCGAGAATCGGGGCGCTGGCTCATTATTGAATTTAAAACTGATGAGATTAGAGATAAACGGCGATTTGATTGGGTTTGGCAGAATGAAGATTATCAACAGCAAGTTGAAAAGTATATCCGTGCTGCAGAATTAGTATTAGGAGAAAAACCAGAAGCAATTTTATGCTTCCTGAATTATGAAAAACGGATTCATCTGGTTGATGATCAATGGTGAGTGCGGAAGATGTTTTGACTTCAGTCCAGGCAAACTCCGGCACAAATCACTACTCCTGCAAGGCAGTATAAGATCCTTCTCGTGGTGATCCTCCTGTTCACAGGCTGGAATTATTTAACCTGATCAATCCAACTCGAAATACTTGAATTTTTTCTTAAGAACAGGTTTTGCTATTTTCTGAAACAGATCCCTTATATGATCATCCATGCTCAGATATATGACCTGCCATCCCTGGCTTGCGAGATCCACTGTTTCCTGGACCAGGGATGTTCTACGGTTCCAGTCTGAATGCTGGAAGGCGTCATCGAGGATAATAAATAGAGGTTCCCCTCCGCTGACGTGTGAAGCAATGCCAAGCCTGAGAGCGAGCTGGATCTGTTCCCTGGCTCCCGTACTCAGATCCCGGAGGGGATATTCTTGATAAGGGTCCCTGGCATAGATCTGGTCATCGATCAGGTTCAAACCTTGATATTTGCCAGTCAGTTTTTTCAATAAACTTGAAACTTCATCAGTGTTGAGGTTTTCAAGGATCTTTTGATCCTCTTCCTCTTCGATTTTTCTGAGAATTTCCGAAAGGCCGATTTTAGCTACAATCTCTGCTGTGAGATCTATAGTAGATTGACTGAGATCGGTCCGGATCGTTCGCAGATGATGTAGAACGTTAATCCAGGGAGTTGAGATATCATCCCTGGTCCACTCGGTGGCTCTGGCCTTCAATGTGTCCAGCTCGGACTGGTGAGAGGCAAGTTCGTCCTCAAGGCTGGCCAGTTGATCTTCTGTGTCAGCTTGTACTTGCGGATCGTAGATTATATCTTGCGGTTCTGCGATGTAATCGTCATCGTCCAAATTGAACCTGGCTAGTTCTAAGGCGATCTTAGAGATTTCTGCATCCAAAGCAGAGGATTGATCTTTGATAGTTTTGAGATTCTTTTTCCAGTCCTGTTCCTCTACTATTTTTTCGAGTAATTCGAAGAAAATCTCAATGATCTTTTGACGATCAGCACCTATTTGGACCTCTAATTTGCCAAGCTCTTCTTGCATGGAATTGGCTTTGAGGAAGTTTACCTGGGCTTTATTCAGTTCAGCTCGCAAGGTGGTTATACCTTTAAGGGGTTGACCGAAAATTTCTTTGTATGTTGCCCTGACCGTATCTCTTTCGGAGGCATCAGCAGGATTCTTTGTTCCCCTGAGGAGCTGGATCCCAAAATAGGCCAAGAGAAGTCCACCAATTGCGGCTGTGCTTATACCTGTCCAGAATAGATAGGGCCAGTTAAAGATATTTTGGAGGGTTGTGACGATCAAGCCAGTGATGAGTAATGATCCTCCGGTTAATACCAGCATCTTCTCTGGCAGCCGTTTGTTTTCCAGTTCTTTTTCTTCCCAAATTTTCACAGCAGATTCCAGCCAATGATAGTTATCAACATCAACTTTGACTGAACTGATTCTTTCACTAAGATTCTCTAGCTCCGACCTGAGTTTTTTATGATCCCTTACTTGGTCCCGAAGGGATTGGAATTTATCGCCAGATATATTGTCTCTCTGGGAACGAAGATCTTTTCGTTTGTTGGAAAGCAGATAGGCCCGGTACTTTTTAGCTTTTAATTGCTGATCTAATTGCATTTGAAATAATCCGATTTGATCTTCGATTTGCCGAGCCGGACCCCGTGAATACCTCTCTTCTATCAATTTAAGCAATTTTTCAATGTCTTGCAGTTTGTCCTGGAGAACATTTAGATCATTGATCTGGCCCTGGTTTTTACCTGAGATCTTCTGATCAATGATCTGCGCCTTTCGAACAGTAGGTTGTATGCTGTCCCGCAGCTGATCCAGGAGCGCCCGGCTTGTTAATGCGTTTTTCAAGATCTCCCGGTTCACCCCTCCCGGGCTGTTGGCTGATAAGGCCAGTTCCCCACCTTTGACGACCAAAAGCCGAGCCATATTAATGGGTAACCCCTTGTCATTTTCATTCCAATAATCTTCGATCTTCCTGGAACTGGACGGAGAAAATGTCGTCACCTGTTTTTCCAATCCTTGAAGATAAACGGTACCTTCTGGGTTGATATCTCTCAGGTTCCAGGTCTTAGCATGGCGAAAAATGGAATGAAGCAAGAATTCGACCAGGTAAGTCTTTCCGCTTTCGTTGTGGCCGTAAATAAGATTTAATAACCCCAGATCAAGTTGCTGAGAACTGAGAGGGCCAAGTTTTTGGATCTGGATGCTTTCGATATTTATCGCCATTATTTTCCCCCGTGAATGATCTTGAGCGCCTGATCCAGAATTTGCATTTTGGTTGGTAATCCCGGAGCGTCCTTCCAATCAAGATTGTTTATCCAGGTTGTGACTTGATTGGATATCTCTATTCGGTCTGGATCGATATTGTAGACCAGTTCTGAGAGCCGAGGCTCTTCGTTTTTATAATAGGAGAATCCTGAAAAAGCTTTATTGATTCCGTTGAGGACCTTTTGTTTGTCGAAACTGGATGATCCTGAGATTTCAACCCGGAGTTGAACCCTGTTTTCCCATCCCTGGGGAAGGTCCCAATTTTCGATTCTATGGTCGATATCCTTTAGAAGTAGATCCAGACCGTTTTCTGTAGGGAGCATGATAAAACGCTCGTTAAAATATAATAGTGGTGAATCTACAAGGTGGCTGGTGACTTCTCCCTGCTCAGTGTCCATAATTAAAAACTGGCGTAATCCGGTTTCGGAGATATCCAGAGGGCAGGGAGATCCGGGATAATATAGGTTCTGATCCTGTTGGGCAAGATGAATGTGCCCCAGGAAAACCAGTTCCGGTTGGTAAGTGTCCAGATCAATTCGGGTTAAAGGCATATAAAGCCCCTTTTCGTAAGGGTCTGGGGTATTTCTGCCGGCTGTCCAATCTCCATGGCTGACAAGGACCCAGCTCTGGCCTTGAAGTTTCTCGGCGAACTGGGCAATAAGTTCGCCCATCGTTTTATTATCTCGATACGGCAGAAAGAGGATCTTGCGCGAATCGTTAAGCGGCTTCAGTGTCAGCTCTGAATAAACCAGCAAACCTTCTCCAATCAAGGCGCCTTGACTGAGCCGCTGATCGTGATTTCCCGGGATGATCACAGTAGCCATATCCCCCGTTCTGCTGGAGCGGTACAATTCTTCAAATTCGGCAAAGTTTGGCAAATCCTTATCAAATAAATCGCCCGCAATCACCAGCAGCTGGACATCATTATCTTTGCACTGATTAAAGATATTCGATAAAGCCTGGAAACGCTCCGGGTTTTTTGACCGGGTTGTTAAATGGCAGTCAGCTGTGAAAGCGATTTTCATATGTAAAATCTCCAATTCTACCTTCTGGCTATATTGTACATTATGACTGCCAGGTTCCCTCAATCTCAGCCTTTGGGGGAGGATTAAATATAAAATAGGAGCTAATATTGGTAGAAATTAGCTCCTGTTGGTAGAGATTTGTTATTTTCTCGAGAAGATTTTATTCTAAAAATTTAAGTGATCCAGAATCGATTGGTAAATATATTCCACCCTGTCACCAAAGAAATATAATAGTACAACCAGAAGTACAACGACAAAGGAAAATATCAGGGCATATTCCAGGATTCCTTGCCCGAACTCGGTTCCCATGTTTTTTTGATTGTTTTTTGGAAAAATACATGAATTTCCAGAAAAATCAATGAGTCTGATCATAATAAGGCCTTACGTATTATATAAATATACTCTTACTATAGCACTTCTCGACAGTTCTCGTGTTTAAAGTAACGCTGGGGATAAAAATGATAAGTAAAAAATGGTCAGTGGGAAGAACAAAAGAAATATTTTCCAGACATGCTATCCAAATTTATTTTTGAAAAAACTATTCCATGGAAAAGACATGGGGGTTCGGAATCAGTAGGCCTTACTCTCCTTTAGTGCTGGTTTTTGCTGGAGATTGTTTGCCTGTGATTGTATCAATCCTTACTTGCCAGACTTTTGTGTTGCGGATTCTTTGTTCAGGTAATTTCCAGTTTTGCTTTGAGTAGTGGAGCATGATTTGATTCAATCCATGATTTTTCAAATCTGGATCAGTAACCTCTTTTATTTCACCACTGGCAATTACGCTTTGGAAATCAAAAGTCCAGCCGCAAGCGTTTTCCTGGTCAGTAATTAATATAATATTTGTCTCAAAACCAAGACATACCTGCGGATTTTTCAAGAAGATCTCGTTCTTTTTTCCGGTCCGAGCTGTGTGGAAATAGATTGTTTTTCCATCATATCCAAATGAGATTGGGATAACGTATGGCTTGTCATCCAGACAGCAAGAGAGATGGCAAATTTCTGCATTGTGAATGATTGAGTCGAGGGTTTTTCGATTGTTGATTTCTTTGTTTTTTATTCTCATAGTTGTTTATGTTTTTGATAATTTTCGGAAGAACCTGGGTAAGAGCCAGGAAATGATTATTACCACAATTATAAAGGCTATAGTTGGTATTACGATGCTGATAAATGTACCGGTGACCGAAGCGACCAGCTCCCCGGTTGACACGGCTGGGTTAGCTAATCCTGCAGTTGAAGCAGTTGAAGCACCGCGGACCAATACGCTTGATCCCTGGATCAGGCCGGCGACACCACCGCCGGCAATGATTGCCAATGACCAGCGTAAAAAAGGAGCGACATTGCCAACCATTGAAGCAGTAGCTATTGTTCCCGCCACAATGGCTGCGGGAGTAGCAATTGTGTCCAGCATATTATCCAGCCAGGGTATGTAGTAGGCTGCGATTTCGATTACCATAGCGATGCCAAAGGCAATAGTAGCTGGCCAGGAACCGATCCAGTCGAAACCGGGTGAAAAAGAGAGAGCGCCAGCATGATGGGCGATGCTCATCCCCAGCAAAGGAACGAAGATCCTAAATCCACAAGTTGCACTCAGTCCAATGCCAATAAATATACCAAGCAGTTGTTCCATAATTTTCTCCAGCAATAAACTAGTTTAGAACGGCCAAAATAGTGGCATCACAAAGATCAATACCAGCCAAACAATAATCATCAGGGGTAAACCAGCTTTGAAATAATCAGAAAATCGATACCCCCCGGGTCCCATGACCAGCAGGTTCGCGGGATGCCCAATCGGGCTGAGAAAAGTTGCCGATGAGGAAACCGCTACGGCCATCATCAAAGGATAGGGGGATATTCCCAAGTTGGCTGCGGCGCTCAAAGCAATTGGTGCCACGAGAACGGCTACGGCTGGGTTGGGCATGATCTGGGATCCAAGGGATGAAAGAAGAAAAAGCGCACTGGTGATTATTATCGGTCCGGTGTTGCCAACCAGCGAGAGTATGTTATTGCTGATCAGTTGGGCGGCCCCAGTTTGTTCTAGCGCTATGCCAAGGGGGAGCATTCCGGCAATTAAAAAGACAGCTTGCCATTCGATCAGCTGGTAGGCCTCATCCATACGAAGTGTGCCGGTCAGGACCATCAGGGTAACTCCGGCGACGGCCGAGATAGATATTGGGAGCCAATTGAAAATAACAGGAAGAAGGACCAAAGCCATGATCGCGATTGCCAGGGGTGCTTTTTTACTTCTGGGAGCGGGCTGCGCTTCTTCGCTGAGAACCAGGAATTCTGGCTCTGCACCAAACTGCCGCAGCCGGCGCCGGGGACCAAATAATAATAAGGCGTCTCCCAGCCGAAGCTTCATATCACGAAGGTGTGACCGATAAGCTCGGCCTTCTCTCCAGATAGCCAGGATTGTTAAGCCGTATCTGGATCTAAAATCCAATTCTCTAATGGCCATCCCAGCCAACGCGGACCGGGGAGATAGCACAGCTTCGATCAGCCCGGTTTCAGCGGTTTCCAGTTCTGCCAAATTCGGTTGGGTATCAGCTTCAATCAGCAGGTTTTGGAAGCCCTGAATAGTATGAAGGTCTTCCATATTACCCTTAACGACCAAAATATCTCCAACCTGTAATACCTCTTCTGGCGAGGGCATTAATTCGGCATTTCCTTCGCGGAAAATGCCCTGGACACTTAAGCCAAAAGCATCTCCCAGTCGGCTTGAAACCAGTGTATTTCCAGCCAGGGAGGATCCTTGCGGGACACGGACCATCATTAAGTGGTCTTCCAATTCATAATCCTGGAAAGAATCAGGAATGGAAAGAACCAAATCTTTATCCGCCTGGAGGATATCTAGATCTGATTGCCTGCCTTTGACCAATAGGACATCACTTTCTCTGAGTGGTAAATTTTCCAGGTCAGTGTAGTAGGTGATACCTTCTTTGCGTATAGCCAATACAATCAAATTATAAACATGTCGGAAAGCAACCTGTGGAAGCGTTAATCCAATTAATGTAGACCCGGGCGGTAAAGTTGCTTCTGCTAGTTTTACTTCAGCTGAATGGATCTTCTCGATTGGAAGGGATTCCTGGTCCAAAAAATGGTGATCGGGATTGTATATTTCAAACAAGCGATCTAGCTGTCCTTCGACAAGCAAACGGTCACCGGAACGCAAGAGAAAATCTGGTCCAGGGGCCAGGATCGTTTGTTGCTCACGCAGAATAGTGACCACGTTCAATTCCAGAGCAGATCCAAAGTGGCTCTCCTGGAGGGATTTACCATCCAGTGAAGAATTATCGGGAAGATGGATGAAAACCATTCTTTCCTGGAAATCATAAAGGTCGGTCACATCAGGCAAACCGCGGGCCAATTCCCGAGAGGGGTCTCTTTTAGGGAGAAGATGACGGCCTATCAAGACCATATATAATGTGCCACAAATAAGAATGGTCAGTCCAACAGGAGTAAAATCAAACATCTGGAATGGCGTTAATCCAGCCTCAGATAGCGATTCGCTGATCAAAATATTGGATGGCGTGCCAATTAATGTGTTTAAACCGCCAATCAGGGAGGAAAAAGCAAGCGGGATAAGCAATTTTGACGGATGGCGTTTGGTACGGCGAGCTATATCAATTAGAACTGGTAAAAATAGGGATGCAACTCCGATACTGTTCATGAATCCAGACAGAATGCCGCTGGTGAGCATGATGATCGTCAGCAGTTTTACTTCGCTGTCACCTGCCAATTGCAGGAAAAATTTGCCAAGTTTGCTGGCCAAGCCTGTTCTGGCTAACCCACCGCTCAGAATTAGGACAGCCCAAACTGTGATCACTGCCGGGTTGCTAAATCCCGACAAGGCTTCCGTTGGTGTGATCAATCCGCTGATGGAAAGGCTGGCCAGGACAAGCAATCCTACCAGATCCATCCTGACCTTGTTCGTGATAAAGAGCAGGATAGCGAAAGCAAGAATGGAAAGAACCAGGATAATGTCGGGAGTCATTGATAATCCAATATCAATAAAAACAGGCGAGAAATCAGATAGGACTTCTAGTCTATTATAGCGTATTTGAAGGCTCTATTTTTATCGATGGAAGGTGAAAAATATTCAAGGTTTCCAGGCAGGCCACCATTTGCCGCTAGGTTTTGGATTCCAGCCACTGGGATATTCTGCAATAGCAGGATCGCAGCTGAAAAGAAAATCTACTCCCTGATCGATTGCTTTTTGTATGGTTGGAGTTTTTTCTGAGTCTTTGAGTTGCTGAATGCAAGCATCACCTTACGCCCTGCCCAGGCGCAAGGCATTTTATTATTAGCACCGCATTTGAATCCTGGATATATCTTTCCTGAATAATATCTTAAGGTCGCTTTTCTATCGCCCATAGCAGCCGCGCCATCACCGGTGAGGCTGCTGGCCATCAACTCAAATCCATAGTTTTGACGTGGACCAGAATATCTAAGATTGAGCATGGCTGCCAGGATATTCCTCTGAAGGCAATGGATGGAGGACCAGAAGAAGAAATTTGACCTAATGGCGTCAACGCTTCATCCAGATACCTAATGCATGCCGCAGCTATCCTTGAGTCCAACTCAGCTTTTGCGCCCAATTGAGAAAGAAGGATAATTGGCCAGACTGAGCCGCGGTATTTTAGCAGATAACCAGACCCATCATTCTCCCAATATCCATTGGGATGCATTTCGTCAAGGACTTTTAAGGTGGGGCTGTCTTTATGAGCAATTTTTCCGACTTCAACGAGTTCGTCGTTGGACGCGGAATATTAGCGGTGCAAAGCAAGTTGTCTTGCCCCCGGGTCTTTAGGACTTAACAGCCAATCCCTGACCTGATCAGGAATATTAATTATCTCGTTAGTCGTAACCTGCCACTTCTTTTTCATTAAAAAGAAGCAGGATTAGAGAATAGATTTTAATCCCGGTATTCGACGCAATAAGCTGGATGTAAAAAAGCATAATACCAGTGTTGGGATTGCGAGAAGAGTTATCTTTAGCAATGGGGGATAATGAAGGTCTTGCAGCGAGGAAGAAAGAATTACCAAAATCAGGGGATGGAAGATGAAAGTTGCATAAGAGCTGGCTGTTAGCTCACGGGTAATTCCTGTGTTTCTATTTAAATAGCTATAAAAGAATGATAATAAAGTTGCGGCCATGCTGATACAGAAGATCTGTTCCCAGATGGATAAGACAAAAGACTGCCAGGTAAAACCTCCCAGTGCGTGATTGACATCACCACTAGCTCCGCCAAATAGGAAAAACAGAATTGGCATGAAAATAATTATACCGATTGTGAACGGGAGCCAGAATTTCAACGAGATCGATGGTAGCTTTTCAAGCCACCCCGCCAGATATATAAAAACTCCCGCACAGAACATAAATATGTATTGCATTAAATTAGCAACCTGGATATTGAGCGGTTGGAATACGGCACCTATTGGAAATCGTATTCGAACCAGGAACGTAAGCAGGCCGACAAAAATAGCTGCCAGAATAATTGAATAGCGGCCAGGGATATTTATCTTGTGGGTGGATTCGCTAATACCTTTGATGAAAAGGGGTAAAAAGAACGAAAAGATCAGTAAAAGCATAATAAACCACATTGGTCCGAGCTCGTATCCGAATTTGATTTGCTTATAAACGGAAAAAACGTTTTCCAGATTGACCGGAATGTTATAAGCGATCCTGCGGAATGATAAGCGTAAAATAGGAGAGACGAAGTAAACGAATATAAGGACAGGTATACCCAGGCGGACCAGCCGTTGAAAATAGAAGGTCCGGATCATTTTTGTTGAACTGGATTTTGCTGAAAAATATCCGCTCAATAGGAAAAAGAAACCCATTGAATAGGCCTGGTTCGCGGCAGCAAATAACACCAATGCGGCCATCGGGATCAAACTAAGCTCTGTAACCTCAAATTCACGGTAATACCAGCCCCCTGGGGCGCCATAGGTGATCGCTAGGTGATTTAGGATCACGACTGTTGTTAAAAGGATTCGAATATTATCAATGTAATCCAGGCGTCTCTCAGTCATAAGATGTGGCTGGGCGAGTCTGCAGCGGGGGTTTATTTTGGTATTTGGATGGATTTTTCCAATGAAGATATGTATAGTTTTCTCAAAGCGGCAAGCGAATCAACGAGTGTAGCTGAAGACTTTTCCAAACGCTGCTTGCTGTGATGTCCGTTTGGGATCAAGCAGCAACGCAAACCCAGCTTATCGGCAATATCGGCATCATGCAGTGTGTCTCCGATCAGCAAGATAGATGAGGGCGGGATGTGAAGTTTGTCAAGATGTTCCTCCGCCAGAGATAGTTTGCTGGCTGCATGATGATTATCCAATCCTTCAATCAAAACAAAATAATCCTGGACCTTGTAATCAAGCACAGCATGTTCCAGATATGAATTTTTACTGGCAGAGAGAATTGATTGGCTCAATTCGGTGGTGTAAAAGAATTGGAGCAACTCTCTAGCCCCGTCCATTAGTGTACAGCCTGGTCTGCCTGCTTCATAGGAGCGAATGAATTCTGTACTGATTTCCTCAAAGGGTTCTTCTGAAAAATCAAAACCGAGTTTTATGTAATAATCCCTGACTGGAAAACCAAAAATATCAAGGTAGGTACTCGGCGAAACGGAGTTCAATCCCCTTTCATATAACATATCATTGATCGTTTCGAGGCATAGACCAAGATCGTTTAGCAAAGTTCCATTCCAATCCCAGATTATATGCTGGATACCCTGGAACAACTCAGTAGTATTACTCCCTGATGAGGGGTTTGAGGTTTTGGATTTAACGGCTGGGGGCAAGCTGATAGTGGTTTGCAATCCGACTTTCCCGGTTCTTATTTTTATCCAGAGAATGATCAGCAGGATACCCAGCAAATTTGAAATAATTCCCAAGAACCCGCCTTCTGGCCCAAACGCTCCTCCGGTTAACCATTCAGGGCCAGATTGCTGGATTTGGATCAAGGTGGCTGATCTGAAATCAGCTCCGCTGACTGGAAATCCAAAAACGTTCCCCTGGAAAAAATTCCAGCTGATATGAAGTCCGATCGGTATGGCTAACTCTCCGGTGAGCAGAAAACCGGTCGCCAGGAATATTCCGGCCAAGCAAATATTCAGTGTACTAGATAATGTTGCATTGGGATTTGCGGCATGGAATATCCCAAAAACCGCTGAACTGATCAGGCAGGCCAGAAGGATAGCTGTCCTTGGTTGTATATATCTCCCCGATAAGCCTTCTGCCAGGTTTTTTAAATGATAACCTCTGCTGAGCAGCTCCTCATAAAATCCAACCATGATGAAAATCAAAAGCGGAATCAGGATCGCCGCCGGGAATTGCAGGCCTGGATGGTTTGTCACGAAAAATCCTGTGGGACGGATCCATCCAGCGGCCAACTCCACCAAGAAGACGGCGGAAATTAAGGCGCAGCCTAAGCCAATTCCAAACCAAAAATCTTTCCACCAGGAAGAATTGATCCTGAAGCCAAAATCTGAAAAAGGTCGGCGGTCGATGAAACGTCCGGCAAGCCAAACACTAAAGGATAAAAGGAAACCTCTGACCATAAATTCGGCTAATAAACTCAATGGGGAAGAACTGCCCAGTTTTCCGGGGAGAGTAGTGAATGGCGCTTCCCTGAATAATAATGCGCTGGCTAACGAAAGGAGCGCCTCACTTAAAATTAGCAGGATAATCAAGAAAGTTGTTTGCAATGTTAGGCGCCAAGCCATGCGCAAGCGTTTTTCCTGCTTATTCCAGAAGATATTCTTGATAAACTCCAGTGTTTTTCCTGATGATTAGGTTAAATTGTTTTTAGGTTTGTGAAAAAGGCTAATAAATGATGTTTCAAGATTATTCAAATTCTAACATGAGATGGAACCTAGATTGCTACGGATCAATGAATAGAATAATATTTTGAATATTACACAGTTGTGTAGATATAAAGGTTGGAAATATGAAAGGAATAAATAATTATTATAGGATGTAATGAATTGTGTAATACAAAACAGGACAAGGGATTCGTCTTGTTTTATCATTGGTATATATAATATTAAAAATTATAATTGAGATATAACCTAACTAGAGACCACCGCCTCCGTCATCTCCACCGGGTGCTCGGTTAATAATTATCCTTAAAACCCAAATAAATAAGAACATGAATTTTGAATAACTAAAAAATAGATATAAACAACGCACAATCCTATTTGACCGTGGTGTGTTCATGAGATCTCCTCCTCGTGTTAGTAAAAACTATGAATTAACTAGAATTCTGTACAAACTTGTATAATTGGAAGATATTTATGAAAGCGTAATGTTGTTGACTGTTTTTATCCTAGTAGCTCTCTATACAAGCTAGTTGTTACTTCGGATGGAGTTAGATTGAGATACCTTGACAAATTATATTTGTAGACTTCATAGATTCTTATCAAGTTTGTGCGATCGTTAGAATTTGCGCTGGCGTGAAAGCTTAGATGAAATGCTTTTTCCTGACAGGGTTCTATATCAAGAACCATTTTACAATATTCCAAGCAAGCCTGGTTTTGATTCTGATTTAACTGGTATTCCGCTAAAAATAAAAGGGCTCGTTCGTACTTGCGAGACAAACTCTGACGGACAGGTTCTGCCCAAACCCCACCAACCTGGGGTAAATAAGGATGACTGTATATTTTTACTGCTTCCTGATAGAAATCAATCTTTTCCGGCATGTTTTGTTCATTATCTGCTTTGTTATAGGCAAATAAGAATTTTTCCACATCGTATGAATATAACTGACCTTTGTTGAATGAATAGGTCCTGGTTTCGGAATCGTACAGGATTGCGTCGCGTCCGACAGACCGGCGCAAACGATATATAGCATTTTTGAATTGACAGGTAAGTTGGGAGGGTGAACTGTCTGGCCAGAAGATCAATCCGATCTGGTCTTTGGTGGCCCCTCGGGGAAGAGTTAAGAGATAAAAAAATAACTCCCGAACAGT
>Ga0136651_10000704_pt1 | contig 18363 bp, 13 predicted proteins | sample Mar14236cmmetaG_FD_94867 | JGI IMG/M metagenome (GOLD analysis project Ga0136651, IMG submission 94867) | Marine hydrothermal vent microbial communities from Guaymas Basin, Gulf of California to study Microbial Dark Matter (Phase II) - Marker... ... | reverse complement strand
TGCTTGGGTTAAATATTTGAAGGCAGACTTTTTAAAAAATAGACAAAAATGACAATAGTTAAGATATCCCGTATGTTGAACGCTTTACATTAATTTTTTAACTTCTTAACTCATCAACTTATCAACAAAAAAGGCTGCAGGGGCAGCCTTTTTTTTATACATTATTGCGATTATCAAAACATAAAACCTACGCTCAACAGGAATGCACTGGCTTTGGTGCTGGGCTCAAGTGTGGTACCCCCTGGTAAGGTAACGTTATTACTGATCTCACTCAGACTGCCTTCGTAACGAGCATCAAACGTGAGTTTTTTCAGCAGATCAATGCCCAGGCCCGCCTGATAACCCCAGGTAGTTCCTTTCATGGCTGCATCAAAATTCTCTAAGTTTGACTTGTCTGAAATAGTAAAAAATGCAGTTGGACCTCCGTGAACCCTGATGGGACCAAGTTTGACGCCTATCAGCAAAGGAATATCAATCCTGTTTAATTCAATGGATTTGATTTCCTCGGTGGCTGATGTAACATTAGGATCTGTGTAAGTGAATTTTCCTCCGGTAGATGAAAAATAAGCTTCCGGCTGAAAATAGATTATGGCAATTTTAAACCGGTAAAAAATGCCGACATTTAGTCCCCAATTCGATTCTTGGGCTTCCTGAAATGCCTGATTAGGGCTGGTAATTTTGAATTTAGCTGTATTGGCTCCAACCTTTAAGCCAAATTGACCATAGGAAGCCACTACAATAAAGGAAAGTAAAAATGCAAAGACTGCTTTCTTCATGATGTTTAGATTTAATGAAACATTAAAATAACAGGACAATACTAATTAAATTTTTTGTTTGACATATTGAAAAAACGTTATTTTTATACGGGAAAGAACGCTATTTGTTATAGCATCTGTCAAAAATATATTATATGAATCTGAGAAAGAGGTGTTTTGATTCCATTAACCGAGTACAAAATAAGAAAATTATTAATGAGGTATGCATTTTTGTGAAGAACCTATATTTTTAATTTTCTGCTTGCCGGCGGATGGGAAGCATATTTAATAACTTCTTTATGAATAACCTGGCAATAATTACCGGTGCGGCTTCGGGTATTGGTCTGGCGCTGGCAAAAGAAGCAGCACAGGAGGGATATGTTTTGTTGTTAGTTGATATTGACAATGCAGGATTACAAAAAGCGATGGAACAGTTGACAGGACAATATCCTTCAGTTTCCCTTAACATGTTAAATGTGGATCTGTCCTCTGAGGAAGCGTCGGAAATTATTAGGAAAAAGGTTGAAGAAATCAGTGTGCCGTTGAGTATACTGGTCAATTGTGCCGGATTCGGGGTGTATGGAGCATTTGATAAGACGCCATGGGACCGTGAAAAGGATATGATTTGGTTGCATGTGTTAACAGCTACGGCTTTGATTAAGGAGTTTCTTCCGGAAATGATTGAGAGGGGACAGGGTAGGATATTAAACGTGGCTTCTATGGCAGGTTTTGTTCCCGGTCCATTGATGGCGGTGTATTATGCGTCAAAAGCGTATCTTGTCTCGTTGTCGCGGGCGCTGGCGGCAGAGCTTAAAGGAACAGGGATTACGGTAACGGTGTTGTGCCCGGGGGTGGTGAATACTGGCTTTTCAAGTACAGTGCACGGTGATACAGCTGCCATTGCTAAAAGCAAATCCTTTTCATCATCTGCGGAGGAGGTGGCGCGGTATGCCTTCAAAGCCATGAGAAAAGGGAAAATCGTTGCAATTCCCGGTCTGATGAATAGATTACTCTATTTTTTCCATCGTCTTTCCCCGACGGCTTTTACGGCTAATATTGTGCAACGATCCCAGCAGATGATTCATCAGAGTGTCAGGAGATAAAAACAGAATTTTGTATTTTAGCCACGGATGATACGAATGAACGACATTTATTCGTATCATCCGTGGTAAAAATTATCTGCGTCTCTTTTTTCCGCCGTTTATTTTATCTGCATCTAAAGCCCAGACTCCGCGTCCATGGGTGGCGATGACTATAATGTTGTCGCGTGGGTGGATGATCAAGTCGTGTACATAAGTAGAAGGCAAGTCACCCAGTACCTCCCAATGCTTGCTGCCGTCTTTGGTGACAAATACGCCGCCATCAATTCCGACATATAAAATATTCTTGTCAATGGGATCTTCCCGGATCACATTGACTGGCCCGAGGGGGATATTGCCGGTGATGTCCTTCCAGGTCTTCCCGAAGTCAGTGGATTTCCAGATGTAAGGAGCAAAGTCATCATCCCGCTTGCCGTTCTGGGTAAGATAGACGGTTCCGATATCATATTTTGAAGCTACCACTCGCGATATCCATCTTTCTTTGGCTAAGCCTGTTGTAATCTCGGTCCAAGTCTTTCCAAAATCTTTGGTTACATGGATCCGTCCATCATCGGTGCCGGCATAGATAAGACCTGCTTTGATGGGTGACTCTGAGATCGTGAAAACAGTATGATAGGGAATATCTCCCATGGTTTTCGGATCATTCCATGTCAGGTCGGGACTGATGCGGTTCCAGGTATCTCCCCGGTCGCGGGACATGAAAACATACTGAAGTCCCAGATAGACAATATGTGGGTTGTGGGGGGAGAGAATAAAAGGTGCCAGCCATTGTCCGCGTAAAGGAGTATCACCGGGATAAACTACCGGATAGATAGATTTAGTGTTGTCCGGCCGGGATTTGGACAGGTCGGTGCGGGAGATATGACCGTAAAATCCCGCAGAATAAACGATATTGGGATTTTCAGGATCTATAACATGGTTGCATCCTTCCCCGCCAGGTGCTGTTTCGAACTTCTGTGCCTGAATTTTATCACGTCCCTGGCTCAGGTCCACCGCCACGCGAAAGCTACCATGATCCTGTACAGAGCCATATACATGAAAAGGCTTGTCCATGTCATAAGCTATATTGAAAAATTGAGAGACAGGGAGTCTGTCCTGAAACGACCGCCAGTTTTTTCCATGGTCATAAGAGATGAAGATACCCCCGTCATTAACGTTGACAAGATAATTGGAGTTATCAGGGTCGATCCACAGGCCATGATGATCGACATGCTGTACCTTGAGCCGTTTAAAAGTTTTTCCGCCATCGGTGGAGATATTCAGAGCCAGTCCCATGGTGTAGATGGTATTTTCGTCGTTGGGATCCACGCGTATTTGTCCGAATACCCAACCATAAGTGGCCGAATGTCTTTCCATATATTTTTTCATTTCTTCAGTCAGACCACTCACTTGGGTCCATGAAGCTCCCTTGTTGTCTGTCCGGTAAACAGTAGCTCCTTTAATCACGCCTCCACGGGGTCTGCCGTAAGCATCGGTAGTGCCGGTGGGCCAGGAATGCGCAATCTCGTAATTATCTACCAACGCATAGAGGACATTGGGATTGGAAGCTGCAATGGCAATGCCGATGCGACCCCGGTATTTAGCAGGTGGCAGTCCTTTGTTGACAGCTTTCCAGGTCTTTCCCCCATCAGTGGTTTTGTATATTCCGCTATGGGAAAAGCCCGGCTCGAGGCGGGGATCGTTCCATTTGCGGCGGATACGTTGCCACATGGCTGTGTATAATGTGTTGGGATCAGAAGGATCCATTACCAAGTCGATGGCGCCTGTCATCGTATCCAGGTAAAAAATTTTTTTCCAGGTTTTCCCTCTGTCTATGGTCTTGTAAACACCCCGTTCCTTATTGGGGGTCCATTCATGTCCCGAGGCAGCTACGTAGACTATGTTGGGGTTTTCAGGATTCACGATGATACGGGCGATGGTGAAGGTATTGGCAAGTCCGGCGGGTTGCCAGGTCTTTCCCCCATCAGTGGATTTGAAAAGACCGGCGCCGGTTTGTGAACTACGAAGAATATTGGCTTCGCCTGTTCCAACCCATAATACATTAGGATCGGACGGATCCAGGGCGATGTCACCGATAGTAGTAGAAGGTTGTGCGTTAAAAAGAGGTTCCCATGAGGTGCCTTCGTTTTCCGTTTTCCATAATCCGCCTGAGGCAGTGGCTACGTAGATGGTGTAGTTCTTCCCTTTTGGCCGCACAACTTCGACATCAGTACAGCGTCCGCTAATGTTGGTAGGGCCCAGGAATTGCCAGTGTAAATCTTTCATAGAGGAGTTTTCCTTCATGGAAAGAAACTGCTGAAAAAGTTCCAGTCGTTGTTTGCCGTTAGTAACGGGTTTACGTTGCGCAAAAAGCGTAGGGAAAAGGAAAAAAGCGGTGACCAGGGTCAATAAAACATGTTTGTAAGAAAAGGTTGTGGTTTTCATACGATTCTATTTTTGGTGCAAATCTAATACAAATTAAAACTTAAAATTAAAAAAATTTCTAATATGAAACGAACATGAATTTTTTTAATTAAAAATTCACACAGGAAAATGATTAAATAAAAAAATTATTCCCCTACTCTTTTTGTTTTGATAGGATTTTGTTTATTTTGTGGAAACATCAGGTAAGTAAGGTGGTGGAAATTTGTGTTTTCTTCATTATTAATAAAATTAAACAGATGAAAACTTTTCAGAAAATCCTGTTTTTTCTTGTTGTGATACCTGTTTTGTTACTGGTTGCCTGTTCGGGAAACAAGAAAGCTCCTAAGTTACCAAACATCGTGTATATCCTTACTGATGATATGGGATATGGAGATGTGTCGGCATTGAATGAGCATGCTGCATGGAAGACGGTCAATATGGACCAGCTGGCTTCGGAAGGGATGGTTTTTACCGATGCTCATTCCGGTTCGGCCGTTTGCACGCCCACACGCTATGGTATTCTTACCGGAAGATATTCTTGGCGTACGAGCCTGAAGTCAGGTGTTTTGAGGGGAAGATCTAAGCCGTTAATTAACCAAGGTCGTATGACAATTGCTTCCCTTCTGAAGAAGCATGGGTATGAGACTGCCTGTATTGGAAAGTGGCATCTGGGATTGGGATGGCAGTTTTATCCTGAGAAAAAGGACAGTATCAATTTTTCCAAGCCTCTGACAGACACTCCCAATGACCATGGATTTGATTATTCTTACATTATCCCGGCTTCCCTGGATATGAGTCCTTATGTTTACGTCGAAAACGATCACTCAACCACCATACCTACAAAATATACGGTCAGTAAGGTGAAATATGGTTGGTGGCGCCGGGGACTCACGGGAGATGATTTTGTGCATGAGCAAGTGTTGCCTCACTTGACCAATCGCTCAGTTGATTTTATCAGAAAGCATCTAAAGGATAATCCGGATAAGCCTTTCTTTCTTTATTTTGCCATGCCGGCGCCGCATACCCCGATCCTTCCCACGAAAGAGTTTCAGGGGAAAAGTCACACCAACCCATATGGAGATTATGTACTGGAAGTGGATGCCATGATCGGAAAGGTAATGGAAGAAATAAGACAAGCAGGTTTGGAAGATAATACATTATTTATTGTTACCAGTGACAATGGTTGTTCCCCGCAAGCAGATTATGAAGAACTGGCAAAATTCGGCCATAATCCCAGTTATGTTTTCCGAGGAACCAAATCGGATATTTGGGAAGGGGGCCACCGTATTCCTTTTATTGCCCGCTGGCCCGGTATCGTTAAACCGGGGACAACCTGCAAACAAACGATCTGTCTTACCGACATGTTGGCTACCTGTGCTGCTATTACCGGAGATAAACTTCCGGAAAATGCAGGAGAAGATAGTTATAATATTATGCCTTATCTCAAAGGAGAGAAGTTGAATGAACCGATAAGGCCCGGGACGGTGAACCATTCTATCGCTGGTTATTTTGCTCTTCGCAAAGGTCCATGGAAACTGGAAATGTGCAAAGGTTCCGGAGGATGGAGTTTCCCATCGCCCAGGATGGCGGATACCATGAACCTGCCTCCGGTACAGCTGTACAATCTGGATAAGGACATTTCGGAGACTACCAATGTATGGGATCAGCATCCGGATCTGGTGAAATCGATGAAGGAGCAGTTGAAACATTATATTCTTGAAGGACGCAGTACTCCGGGAGCTCCCCAACCTTATGTAAAATTGAAGAAATGGCGTGGATTGGGATGGATTGAAGGAATGGTGAAGGATGAATGATGAAGTACGAAAAGTGAACTTCCCTGATATGGTTGAACGTTTTTTCGGTCAACCTATATCAGGGAAGGACAGACAAATAATGATCAGAGGATTGTTCGTCATTTACCCTTCAACGTTCATAGTTTTCTTAATACTTCTTCAGCTATATGCCGCATGAGGGACTGGTCCTCCAGGTTCCTGAATCCGAAAATAACATCGCCCTGCCAGATGAGATATATATTTCCATTATAGCCGTCTTTAATGATATGATCACCTTCTTTTAGCGGCCGAGGTACCTGCCCCGTGGCATTTTTGTAAAATGCTTCAAGGATCTTTTTGGTGCCGTCTGTACTGCTTCGGCGAGTGAAGAACATGGAAAAACGGACATCTCCGGATTTGTATTGGGCAGTAAAAACACTGTCGAAAAATTCATGTCCCAAAAAGTCAGAAGCGATGAATCGTTCGGAATTGGCTATTTTGTTGTTTTCCGGAAACAGCTCCAGCTCGGGAGGAAATCTGGTTGTGCCGGCAAGTATGGTTTCTACTTTATGTGCCAGCACCTCAATATCCCGTTCGGCTCTTTTCCCTTCCTGCAAGGTAATGATCTTTACATAATAGGGTCCTTTCAGAAAATAGATCAGAGATTCTTCCCTGAATCCCTGAACGCCCAGATTGATGAAATGGTAATCGGGCGAACGTTCCGAACTGTATATTCCAAAAGCATACAAAGGAGATTCATGGCGGTATATTTCTACCTTGAAAAAAACCTTTTTATTCCCCTTGTAATATTCGGCAATATGCAGTTCCTCAAAATGATAATTCAGATAATTATCTGCAGCGCCGTCAATATAATCCCATAGGTTGCCAGGATGATATACCGGGTAATCAAAATGCAGATTATAACTTTTTATTTCCGGGAATCGGATGCTGTCCTGTGCAGCAAGAACTGCCGGAAAAAAAAAGAGCAAAAGTAACAGGAATAATCCGGTGTCGGAAGAAGAGGAATTTTTGGGTATCATAGCTGAAATTAAGTTCATGTATTAGGTTAAGAATTCCTGTGGAACTTCTGCCAGCCGGGCGATATCGGTAATTTTCCCGGCAACGGCAAAATTCTTGACACAAGCAACGGTACATTCATCGCAGGTAGCACAGGCATCAGTTGTAACGGCCAGCTCGTCAATGAGATCACGGGCTTTGCGGGTTTCCCGGTAGCCGTAGGTATACATGTAAGCTCGCATCAGGTCGGGAATAGGCAATGACTTTTTGCATTGTGTCACACACCGGGCACACCCGTCACAATAGAGTGTTTCACGCGTAGCCAGGGCCAGTTCTTTTTTTTCTTCTTCTGATAACGTAACATCCCGGGCCACAGCGAGGTCTTCTTCCAACTGGTCGAAAGTGGTGAATCCGGGGATGCTGGTGGTGACATTCGGGTTCTGCAGAGCCCATTTCAGGGCGGTTCCGGCTTTTACCGGATATTCTTTGTCTTTATTCATACGCCCGCCGGCCATGGTCTTCATGGCAATGACTCCCAGACCTGCTTTTACCGCTTTCTCAATAGCTTTATCCATGTCTTCACGGTGCGACTGCTGGAAGTTGTAAGCTACCAGTACGACATCATATATACCACTGTCTATGGCTGCCCGGATTACTTCCGGCTCATGACTGTGGGTAGAGACACCTAGATACCGGGTACGGCCTTCTTCTTTTAGTTTTTGCATTATTTCCAATATGGGTTTGTAAAGGGTTGCTTCGCGGTTAGAGATGGCATGAAGATAAAGGATATCAACATATTCCAGCCCGAGCCGTTTCAAACTGGTGTTGAACTTATCCATGTAAGAAGTTTTTACCTTTGATGCATCCGTGAACGTGCCTTTCTTTTTATTGTAACCATCGGGTTTTATTTTTGTGGCAATGTAATAAGAGTTGCGCGGATAATCCTTCAGCAACTTACCAAGCATCTCTTCATTACGGCCTCCCTGGTAGGTATGGGCTGTATCCAGCAGTTTTATGCCTTTGTCAAGCGCTGCTTTTACCAGTCCGGGGTTATCGGCACGCATCACCCCCATACTGACAATCGGTACTACGATATTTGTTTTCCCCAGCTTTCTGGTGATGAATCCTTGTTTATCATCAAGATCCTCTTTCTTCAGGAGGACCGCGTTACCACGAACCAATCCGGTAGCAGCAACGGACCCTGCAGCCCCAAGTAATGTGGTACGGAGAAATCCCCTGCGGTTGACATGTGTTTTCTTTTTCATGAGCATTATTTTCATGGTTTGTTTTTCAATGTGTCCTGTTATTCCATCTGAATAGGTATAAAATGATGGATTTAAGTATCGTTTTAAAAATAGGGAAAAAAAAACAATGGACAAAATCCCGGAAGAAATTTAGAATGGTTATAAGTTGCTGACCTACCCGTAATTTACTTGGTAAATTTGATATGCAATATGTCCGGACTTAGCGGCTTGTACCAATAAACCGTGTGATCCGCGTGGTATAAACGACGGGAGAGGTATTACAGGGTATTTTAGTAGGAGTTTAGGTTTTGGTTAATGAATATGAAATGAAAATGATCATAAAGAAGAGCAGAAAAGAATGGATGGTATTCATAATCTTGCTGGCGGGAATCGTGCCGGTGTTTTCTCAGGGCTTGTTTGAACAGGCAATAGGACAAGGAGAAAACAAAGGGTATGGGTTGAATGGGTATGTACGGAGCCTGGAATGGATAGGAGAGAAGGTCGGATCCGCGGCGTGGGAGCAGAAAAGCCTGTATGCGGAAGGGGCACTGAAACTGGAAGCAGGACTGGGAAAAACGGGAGATGCATATGTAGACCTTCGTTTTCGGAGCGGACTGCCCGGATCCAATGAAGGCAACAGTCTGAATTTGCGGGAGGCTTACGTAATCCTCCATTTTGGAAGGCTGAGTTTTCGGGTAGGACAACAGATCGATGTGTGGGGCCGTGCAGACAGCTATAACCCGACTGATAACATTACCCCTGTGAATCCTTTGTTTCATTCTCCCAATCCCGATGATATGAGGCTGGGGAACTTTCTGTTTAAGGGGGCAGTATCATTTACTCGTAGTCTTTCGCTGGAGGGGGTGTGGATACCTTTGTATAAAGAATCAGTGTTGCCGGTAAACAGAGATATGGATCCGCGTGTGAACTTTATGGAGACTCAGCTACCTTCTTTTGAACTGAAAAACAGTGGATATGCTTTCCGGCTGAATCTGGACAGGCCTGTTGGCGGGATTTCCTTGTCGTGGTTTGATGGCTTTGAGCCTTATCCGGGGTTGCAGTTCGGAGGGGTTTCACAAGACCGGGAAGGTAATGTCCGGGTGGATATTTCTCCGGTGCCTTTCCGGGAACAGGTGGCCGGACTGGATTTTGAGACGGCACTGGGATCTTTTGGTTTGCGGGGGGAATTTGCCTGGCGGAGAACTGTGAACCATGAGGAAAATTACAACAGGGCCTGGCCCGGCCTGCGGTATGTGGTCGGCGTGGACCGTACCTTTGGTTCTTTTACTGTCCTTCTGCAGTATGTGGGGCATTATGTCCTGGAATATACCGAACCGGCCGATCCTGACGACCCGACCGCTTCGCCGGTGTTGCTTATACAATATTTTAACCGTATGATGTTCCGGCAACTGGACCGGGTGAGCCACCTGATCTCACTGCATCCTTCGGTGTCTTTGCTCCATGACGAATTGCAGGCGGAAGTGTACGGAGAATACAACTTTACCACAAAAGAATATCTCATTTATCCCAAAGTGCAGTGGAATGCATCCGACATGATCCGGTTGTCACTGGGCGGGAATATTTTTCATGGCAAAAGAAACACCCTCTATGATATGATCAGACCTTTGATGAATGGGGTGTTTCTGGAATGCAGGTTAACGTTTTAAAAAAGAGAGGATTATGCGTGACGGAGAATTTCTGGACAGATACAAATGGTGGATTATCGGTTTGTCGGCGGTCATAACCTTGTTTTTTGCCGCCTGGCTGCCGAAGCTGAAAATCGACCCGGATGTAACCACGATGATCCCGACGGATATGGAGGCACGCATTAATACCGACACCATCAACAGCATGTTTGGCGGAACGGAGATGGTGATCCTCCTGTTCAGGGATAATGACGTGTTGAAACCGGCCACACTTGTTCGTGTTCGAAAGATTATACGGGAGGTTAAGCAGTTGGACGGCGTGACACGAACCATGTCGCTGTTTGATGCAAAAAATATTCGGGGAGAAGAGGGAACTATCGTTGTGGATCCCGCTGTCCCTGAGATACCACAGACCCCTGTTGAAATAGAGAAACTGCGGAAGTCTCTCTTGTCCAATGACGGGGTGAAGGATGTCGTATTAACGCCCGATTGTTCCATGACGGCAGTGTATGCTACCATCGCAGAGAAAGCTGACCCGAATCAGGTAGTAAAAGAGATAGAAAAGGTGGTAAATAATAATCCGGGAAAGGCAAAGGTGTTTTTTGGGGGGATGCCTGTGTTGATGGAAAAGATTTCTATGTATATCAACCGGGATATCAGTATTCTGATGCCGGTGGCAATATTGTTGATGATTCTGATGCTTTACGGATTTTTCCGCCAGTTCAGGGGCGTGCTGTTACCCCTGCTGGTGGTGGCTATGACCATCGTGGTTACGATGGGTATGATCCCCGTAATGGGATGGAAGATGACCATTATAACGGTATTGTTACCTGTGATGATGATTGCCATTGCCAATAACTATGGGATCCATCTGGTAGCCCTGTACCAGGAGTTAAACGCAGAAGGGAAGTGTCATTCACGGAAAAAGCTGGTGGGGATGATCTTTCACCGGCTGTACCGGCCGGTATTGCTTACCGGCCTGACCACCGTAGCAGGAATTCTGGGATTGTTATCTCATGTTCTGATTCCGGCCAAACAACTGGGCGTTCTGGCTGCTTTAGGGGTGGCGTTTGCCCTGATGATGAGTCTTCTGCTGATCCCGGCTATCATGTTGTTGCTGAAGATGCCCCCGCCGAAACTGGCCAAAGGAAACGGAAAAAAACACTTTCTGGAACACAGGCTGGAGGTTGTGGCCCGGGGAGTGGTGCGGCATCCCAAAAGAGTCATTCTGGGTTTTGTAATTCTTTTTCTGGTCTCCGGAGTGGGGATCCTGTTTCTGAAGGTTGACGCCAATGTAGAGAATTTCTTTCCGAAGAAGAATCCTGTCAGGGTAAGTGCCGATCTGATCAATAAACATTTCGGGGGGTCGGAGGCTGTTTCGGTTTGGTTTACCGGCGATTGTAAGGACCCGGCCCTGCTAAACCGGCTGGACAGGTATGCAAAAAACCTGAAAATGGAACCGGACGTGGGACATGTGATCTCTCTGGCCGATGTAGTGAAAGAAATGAGCAAGGCCGTCTACGATCCGGGAGAAGCGTATTATAACCGGATCCCGGCCGGCAGAAATGCGATTGCCCAGCTTTTTGAGTTATACAATATGGGAGGCGATCCGGAAGATTTTGAGCAGATCGTGGATTTTGATTACCGGAACACGCAGATGCTGGTACGGGTGAACAGTGGGAGTACGGCTGTTATCAATGATGTGGTACACCGGATCAGGAAACTGACACAAAACGACCCGGCCTTTGCCGGGATAGGAGGTTACGGATATATAAATGCACGTCTTTCCGGTCTTATCATTCAGGGACAGAAAAGATCCCTGGCTTTGGCGGTCATCGTGGTGGCCCTGTTGGTAATGCTAATATTCAGATCGTTCCGGTCGGGGATATTCATCTCTGTTCCTTTGACAGGTGCAATGATCATCCTGTTCGGATTGATGGGTTATGCCCACATTTATCTGGATACGGCCACCGCCATGCTCTCTTCCATCATGATCGGCGTAGGAGTCGATTATACCATTCACTTTCTCTGGAGATACAGACTGGAAAAAGCTTCGGGTAAATCTTATGAGGATGCTGTGTACACGACGATCACCACTACAGGCAGAGGAATCACTTTTAATGCCTTCTCTGTGATGGTGGGGTTTATGGCCCTGTTGATCTCCTCATTTACCCCCATACGGTTTTTCGGTTTCCTCGTCGTGGTTTCCATTGCTTCCTGTCTGGCAGGCGCCATGGTGCTGGTTCCTGCACTGATTCTGCAGTTTAAGCCGGTATTTCTGGAAGAGAATCAAAGATCGGCAGGAAGAAAAAAAAGGCTTATAATGAAGAGGAAAGAACCGGCGTTGGAATATTGAAAGATGATCGGTAAAAAAACGAATGGGACTCCTCGTTTTTATTTTTTAACCACAAAAACTATGAAAGGTTCTTAGAAGATAATTGAAAATAAGTATGAAACACTGAAACAGAATATAATTATAAAACGTCCATGATAAAATAATTATGATTTTAACACACACGTGCATAATTATTTTATCATGGTAAGTTCTATCTGACCTTTAAAAAATAAAAATAAACAGATGAAAAAGTTGAATTGTTGGATTACGGGAGTGGCCTGTCTCTTCTTGATGGGGATGCAGGTGGATGCACAGAATGGAATGAGTGCAAAAGAAATTATGCAGAAATCAAGGGATGTGTCGAAAATGGCCGGGATGGAATCAGTGACGCAACTGCGCATCGTGGATGCCAAAGGCCGGGAAAGGATCCGTAAAATAACCATGGCTTCCCGCGACGAAGGCAATGTGGAAAAGAGAATTATCAAATTTCTGGAGCCTGCAGATGTGAAAGGTACCGGATTGTTGGTATTCGATTATGAGCATAAAAATGATGAGATGTGGTTGTATCTGCCGGCCCTCCGGAAAACCCGGAAGATCGTCAGCTCGGAAAAAGGCAGAAACTTTATGGGATCGGAATTTAGCAATGCCGATATGGCCGCTCCCAATCTTCCGGATTTTATGCTGAAAAAACTGCCGGATGAAAAAGCCGGCGGGGTGGATTGTTATAAAATTGAAATGACGCCTCTCAGCAATGCATTGATGCGCGAATACGCTTTTGCCAAAAAAATCGTGTGGATCGGGAAGAAGGATTTCGTGATGCGGAAAGCGGTTTATTATGACCGGGACGGGGAAATACATAAGGTGCTTACGGCCGGCGATGTGGCCGAACTGGACCCGGTACGCCAAAAATATATGGCCAGGGAGATGTCCGTGGTGAATAAACTAAACGGACGGAAATCTTATATCAAAATGTTGCAGGTACAATACAATCCCCATGTTAATCCGGAGTACTTTACGCTGACTTATCTGCAGAAATAATAGGGATTTTTTCTTACGGCCATCTTGACCCCATCAGGATCAGAGACACGCCTATGCCTGCGCCGGAGAGCACCAGCTTCCAGTCGTGTTGTTTCATGGAAAAGAAACGGATGAGCAGATAATTCAGCAGGATGATCAGTGTTACGATACCAAGCTGTCCGATCTCCACACCCAGGTTAAAGGAAAAAAGCGGCACTATGATAGAGGACTCTGTACCCAGCAGGGAACGCAGGTAATTGGAAAAACCCAGCCCGTGAATCAGTCCGAAAAATAATGCCAGGGAATACTTAAAAAGATGAATTTCGGGACTGAATTTGTCCGATTTTTGCAGTAAGTTTGTAATGGCAGTCAGAAAAATGGTTACGGCGATCAGAAACTCTATCAATGCGGAAGGAACATTGATAATGCGCAGGGTAGCCAGAGCCAGTGTGGTAGTGTGCCCCAGGGTAAAAGCCGTGACAAGGATGATGATCTTTTTCCAGTGCTTTAACTGGTAAACGGCAACCAGGGTGACAATGAAAAGAATATGATCGTAAGCTTCAAAATTGATGATGTGGTGAATGCCCAGATTTAAGTATAAGGAAAAGAGATTCATAATGGAATAACGGATTTGATGATGTTGATAATTAATTTCTTATTGTTTATTTCTTTGTTTTTTGCGCCTCCGGCCCACCCGGTACATGTGGCACTGACGTCTATAGAATACCGGAACGAGAACCGTGAATTTAATGTGGCTTTTAAAATATTCTGGGATGATCTGGAAAAGGTCATTGCTGAAAAGTATAATGTGGGCCTAAAATTAGCAAAATCGGACAAGAATCCGGAAGAAGAAAAGTTACTGGATAAATATATTGGAGAAAATTTCAGGTTTGTGGTGAACGAAGACCGGGAGATTCAGTTGGTTTATGATCATAAAAAGATCAATGAGACTGCTATCTGGTTATATTTTAAAGGCTCATGGAGCGGGCCGGTCCAGAAAGTTTACATTTATAACACGGTGATGATGGATATGTTTGGTGATCAGACCGACCTGGTGATTTTCAAGTACGGAACGTTCGAAAGAGGGATATTGCTGAATACAAAACATTATGAAATTAATCTGAAACTGAAGTAAAAAAATTGTAACTTCGTAAAGAATTTGAACATGAAGGACATCTCGGGGCAAATGAGAGGGATAAGATGGTTATTTTTACTAGCTGGGATGTTGATTGTGCTACCGGCAAATGCAACGCACAACAGGGCAGGGGAGATCACTTGCAAACAAATCTCAGATTTTACCTATGAGGTTACGGTAACGACGTTTACCTATACCCTGAGCATGGCCGACCGCCCCCAACTGGAAGTGCAGTGGGGGGATAATACCACATCCATAGTAAACCGTGTCGGGAAGGTGGAACTACCGAATTATTACCGCCGGAACACATACATTGCCCGGCATACTTACCCGGGACCGGGCGTGTACAAAATTGTTGTTCAGGATCCGAACCGTAATTTCGGAGTGAAGAATATTCCCAATTCCGTCAATGTGATCTTTTCCATACAGACGGTGCTGATGATTAATCCGGCTCTGGGACAGAACAGTACACCCATATTGTTAAATCCTCCTTTTGACAAGGCTGCCATTGGGCATATCTTCATTCATAATCCCACCGCTTACGACCCTGACGGAGACAGCCTTTCATACAGCCTTACTATTTGTCGCAAAGAAAACGGGGAGCCTATCGAAGGATATACTTTTCCCCCGGCCAGTGATACGTTGTATGTGAATCCGGTAACCGGCGATTTGGTGTGGGACTCACCTGTGGACAGTGGTATCTTTAACGTGGCTATTAATATCAGTGAGTGGCGTGACGGTGTTAAGATCGGAAATATTGAGCGGGATATGCAGGTGAATGTTTACACCACTGACAACCACGCTCCGCAGAACCAGCCGGTACCGGATATGTGTGTTATGGCAGGTGATTCGATCAGTGTAGAGGTGACAAGTACAGATGTGGATATGGATTCGGTTTATCAATATGCTTTCGGAGGACCTTTTGTCGTGGAGGATCATAAGGCTGCTTTTACCCGCGTTGCTGCCGATACGGGATTTTCCAGGTCTTTGTTTACATGGCAGACGACCTGCATGCATGTGCGTAAACAGCCTTATCAGGTTGTGATAAAGTCATGGGATAACAATGCTCAGCTCAGCCTTGTGGATATGACCAACTTTCACATTCGTGTCCTGGGGCCTCCGCCGGAGAATTTGAGACTGCGTTCATCCAGCAATTTTATCAGAGTGTCCTGGTCTCCGGGGGTTTGTGATACGGCTGTTATCGGATACCGGATATATCGTAAAACAGGATATTCGGGATACACCCCCGACAGTTGTGTGGCTGGTATCCCCCCCGAGGTGGGTTATAAGCTGGTAGGAAAAACCAATGCTCCCACCGATACCTTTTTTATTGATGACAATAACGGACAGGGTCTCCAGCAGGGAACCGATTATTGTTATATGGTCGTTGGGGTTTACCCCGATAACTCCGAGAGTGTTCCTTCCGAAGAAGTGTGTGGCACCCTTATACAGGGTACGCCCGTACTGATCCATGTAAGTGTCCTGGAAACGGATCCCGTCGAAGGAAAGATATTTGTTTCCTGGGCCAAACCTACCCATCTGGATACCATCCCGGCTAACGGACCTTATGAATATAAGATCTATCGTTCTACAGGAATATGGGGAGAGGATTTTAAGGAGATATTCTCTTTTACTACTGCCGACCTTAATGATACCACCTTCATCGATTCTTTGTTTAATACAAAAGATTTTGCTTATACCTACAGGGTAGAGTTATACAATGATGAACCGGGTAACCGTTTTCTGATCGGCACCCCCGATGAGGCTTCCTCCGTCTTCCTGTATCCCGAGCCCAATGACCGGCGCATCACACTGCATATACGGAAAAATGTTCCGTGGATCAACAAGACTTACGTGGTTTACCGCCAGAATAAGAACACGATGCAGTTTGATTCTGTCGGTGTCACCAGTGACAGCCTGTTTACCGATGCCGGCCTGATCAACGGGGAAGAATACTGTTACCGTGTGATCAGTTATGGGGCTTACAACAAATCCGGTTTGCCGGATCCCATTGTCAACGTGTCTCATGATAACTGTGGTGTGCCGGTGGACCTTACCCCTCCCTGTCCCCCTGACCTGACGGTGATTTCATTCTGTGACAGCCTGTACAATCAACTCATGTGGACCAATCCCCAACACACCTGTGGGGATGACGATGTAGCTTATTACACTGTTTACTACAAGTCAACGATTGACGGCGAATTGCAGAAACTCACGGACATTCAGGACCCGAATGACACATCCTTTTTGCATTTTCCTGAAAGTTCCATGGCGGGATGTTATGCTGTGTCTGCTACTGACAAAGTGGGGAATGTGAGTGATTTGTCCGCTGTCGTCTGTGTGGATAATTGTTCCTATTATGAGATCCCTAATGTCTTTACTCCAAACGGGGATAATATCAACGATATACTACGTGCTAAAACGCACCGTTTTGTGGAAAGGGTAAATATGCAGATATACAATAGGTACGGGATGCTGGTTTATCAGACCGATGATCCCCTGATCAAATGGGATGGTAAGTATATGGGCAAAAACACATTGGTGCCCCCCGGTGTGTATTATTATCTGTGCGATGTTTATGAGAAAAGACTTACCGGTACGGAAGTCAGGAATATTACCGGATTTATTCATGTGATCACAGAAAAAGGAGCGAAGGTTTCTACTGAAACAATAGGAAAATGAAGAAAATAAGGTTTATAGGGGTATGCATATGGATGGCCGTGGTATCGGGATTGCCGACAGCGGCACAGACCGGAGACAATCTGAACCGGGGACTGGCTGACCTGAAACAGAAAAAATACCGGCAGGCTGAGACATTGTTTACCGACATGATACGGCAGCAACCGGATAACATTGAAATTTTTATGTTACGGGGTGAGGCTTTGTTTTTTCAAAAGGATTATGATAAAGCCCTGATGGACTTTTATCGGGTGGAGCAGAAAAAACCAGGGATGGCTTCTCTGTGGATCGCACGGACTTATTCACAGACAGGGGATGCCGAAAAAGCGGTCAGGGCGCTTGAAGAGCATCTGAAGTCTTCTTTCCGCCGCCCGGAGAGCGAGATTAAACTGGATACCCTGCTGCTGCCGTTGGAAAACACATCAGCCTGGAGGGCACTTTGGAAAAAGAACTGGTACGGTCACCTTGAGAAAGGGATATCACAGGCCCGCTATGAGATGAAAGGGGGCAATCCCGAAACGGCACTGGACGGTTTGTCCCGTTTATTAAATCAATATCCGGATGAAGTCGGGCTGTGGGCTCTGAGAGGAAGAGCTTATCTCCTCGCAGGGGATTTGCGGAAAGCAGAACAGGATATCAACAAAGCGCTGACCCTGCAGCCTGAAGATACCATCACCCTTTATTCTGCTGCGCAACTGGCCCTGAAAAAAGGAAAGTATGCGGAGAGTGCCGGATATCTTTTGAAACTCTACCGGAAAGTGCCTGCACGGTTTTCCCTGTTATTGAAGAGCTCGGATGCCTGGGTGCAGGACGGACGCTATAAAGAGGCGATGAAGCCGTTGTTGGAATATATGAGATATTTCCCTGAGGATATAGAAGCCGTGTTCCGGGCTGGTGAAGTGGCCGGTAAAATGAAAGATTACAGAAATGCCCTGAAATATCTGTCTATAGTAGTCGAAAAAGATCCTTCCACTCCGGTGTATTTTGTGGCTCGTGCCGATATGTATGTCAGGGTACATACCTATCGTTATGCCGTGGATGACTATGCCATGGCCCTGGACCTGGATCCTGCCAACGGGGATATTTATTTTAGCAGGGCACAGGCTTACCTGAAGATGGGTGACACCAAAAATGCCTGCTTTGATCTGCGTCAGGCCCTGCACTATGGCAAAAAAGAGGCCGTGCCTTATCTCCAAAAATATTGTGGATATTGATTATCGAGTTCGGTTTCAGACTCGACTCATTATTTATTATTTACCG
>Ga0136651_10000702_pt1 | contig 18377 bp, 13 predicted proteins | sample Mar14236cmmetaG_FD_94867 | JGI IMG/M metagenome (GOLD analysis project Ga0136651, IMG submission 94867) | Marine hydrothermal vent microbial communities from Guaymas Basin, Gulf of California to study Microbial Dark Matter (Phase II) - Marker... ... | reverse complement strand
CCCTACGATATCTTGAAAAATTTCATCATACCGCTTAGCAGAAATCGATTTTTCGCTATAGGTTACATTGGAGGTGGTGTTTTTCCGATTGTTAAACATAGCAATTACCTCCTTTTTAAACCATTTCTTTTTCATTGTGAGCGGGGATATTACCATATGCTCAGGATAAAATGACCAGCCTTCCCCAGCGATATCGATTATTGGATATCGAGACTCTTTGCAGATATCATATGCCGATAGCTGCTTTTCAAAGCCGGATATAGACTTTGCAGCAATCACATATTTATCAATATCGCATATTATGGGCAATTTTGGTTTTCTAAACAAAAAGGATACAGTCACCATTACACTTTTTTCCCTCCCTAACGGTCAGTATAGGTGGAAACTTTTCCATGTATTGCCCTTATAGCATGGAAAAAAGTCCACCTATTATCATATTACAAGGTAAAATATGAAAAAAACCCGATTAACTTTTCCATATATTACATGGGGGCATTGATAGCATGGAAAATGCAAAAAAATTCCGACCGGATCCTAAACTCAGGCTCATGGATCAGGTTTGACAGGTCCTGCGATATCACCACTACTCCTATCGCACCGAACAAACCTATTACGATTAGATCATGCGCTATATCAGGTACCATGGAGGCAAGACCCATCCCCGCGATATTATGGGTAAAAGGCAGATTGAGGCCTTCCTGACCTTTTTGACCGCAGAAACGTCAGGGCCGTTCCCTTGTCTGAGACACGGGGCGCCGGATTTACGAGTACTCCCTGGAGGCTATCCTCCTTATTGCGGCCGCCACTATCTCCACCTCTTCAAGGGTATTGAAATAACCCATGCTGATCCTGACCGTGCCTTCAGGGAAGGTCTTGAGGGTCTTGTGGGCAATGGGAGCGCAGTGAAGACCGGTCCTCACCAGGATATCGTACTCAGTGTTCAGGATACTCCCGGCCTCGGCAGGGTATATATCCTCTTCCATGAGCCCCAGATTCACGGCCCCGCAACCGCCGTAATCGTACCTGGCGCCCGGGGGCAGAAGGCTGTCAAAGGTGATCGATATGGTGGAGGTCTGCTCCCGGGCGTTCAGGGGACCGTAAACCGTAACGCCGGCCACGTCATGGAGGGCGGAGAGCAGAGCGGCTGTAAGGGTACGGTCATGCTCCATGATCTGGGAGACGCCCTGGCGGAGGACAAAATCCACGCCAGCACCAAGCCCCGCGATACCCACGTTGTTCCTGGTACCGCTCTCAAGCATGTCCGGCATGAACCCGGGCTGAAACTCCTCTTCTGAAACGCTCCCCGTGCCCCCCCGGGTGAGGGGTTCCAGACTGAGTCCTTCCCTGATGTACAGCCCCCCCGTGCCCTGTGGACCCAGCATGGCCTTATGGCCTGTGAAGGCCAGAAAATCGATGCCGTCGGCCTCCACGTCTATGGGAAAGCAGCCTGCGGTCTGGGCCACGTCCAGGAGAAGGGGAATCTCCCCTATGGCCCGTTTGACCGCCCTTACGTCCTGTATTGTTCCGCATACGTTGGAGGCCTGGTTCAGCACCATCAGGGCGGTGTTTTTGCCTATGAGGGGAGGGATTTCCCTGGGGTCGAGACGGCCCCTGTTATCGCATTGGACTATGGAGAGAGTAATGGTCCCGATCTTTTCCAGATGTCTCAGTGGGCGCAGGACCGAGTTATGTTCCATGGATGTGGTTATGACGTGGTCGCCCTGCTTGAGAAAACCGTTTATCACCACGTTCAGGGCCTCTGTAACGTTCATGGTAAAAACGATCTGATCGGGCTTGGGGATGTTGAATAGCCTGGCAACCGACTCCCTTGCCCCCCTGACGATCCGGTCCGCCTCAACCGCCCTGTAATGGCCTGACCTGCCTGGATTGGCCCCCACGTCCTTCATGAAATGGAGCATGGCCTCCATGACTTCGGGGGGTTTGGGAAAGGAGGTGGCCGCGTTATCAAGGTAGATCAGGCGTTTCATTGGAAGTGCCTAAAGTGATCTAAAGTTCGAAGTGCCTAAAGTGGTTTGAAGTTTGATTTTTGACTTTGGTCATTTCCCTCCCTTCAGGCCGGCCCGCAGCTCCGCACTCCCCTTTTCATCCGCCTTCAGAGTAGCGGGGTCGATTACAACGCCGTAGTCCGATCCGGCCCGCTCAACGCTCACGTATCCGTCGGCCACGTCCCTCTGAACAAGGGCGATATCCCGTTCCAGAGGGTCTCCGTACCCGCCCCCACCCGCGCTGTCCATGGTGACCACGTCTCCCGGTCCAAACTGGGTCAGCCCATAAGGGTTGCCGTCCCTGTCGTTAATCAGAAACCGGGCCCTGGCCCCGTCCTTGCCTCCAAAAAGGCCTTCAGGAGGGTAGCGGAACCGCCCTGACTGTATGCCCAGGTTGACAGGAGGGATAGGCGCGTACTCGTCGTCAGGGACCTTGAAGACCACCCTTCTGCCCAGTCCTCCCATCTGTTTTCCCGGACCTCCGGAGTCGGTCAACAGCTCCCTCCTTTCCACTAAGAGGGGTGTATCGCTCTCAAATATCTCCACGGGGGTGTTGGCCCCGTTGGCGGGAAAAATATAATGATAATAACCGTCGTTGTTGGCGCTTGCGCCCATGCCGCCCCCGCGGATGATGACAGCGTGCCAGGGCGTTGAGTCGTGACGTTTGCCGTAAAACACGTTCATGGTGGCCGGGGTCCCGCCGCTTCCAGCGATAACACGGTCGGGCAGGGCCTCTGCCATGGCCCTGTAGATGATCTCCGTTAAGAAGTGCCCGATCTGCATCCTGGCGGCCACGGCCGCCGGGAACCTGCAGTTCACAACGCTTCCCTCGGGGGCCGTCATGGCGATGGGCTCGGCGCAGCCGTCGTTGTTGGGGATGTCGGGGTCAAACATGCTCTTCATGGCCATAAACACGTAGGCATAGGTGAAGTTGTAGACCACGTTACCCCCCCAGTCCACCTGGGGTGAAGAACCTTCCAGGTCAACGCTTATGCCGTCTCCCTGCACCCTGACCGCCACATTGATGATCAGGTCACCCTTCCCCTCCATCTGCTCCACAATGCCCTTCGCACTGTAGAGTCCGTCAGGGACCTTGCGGATGGCGCTCCTCATGCTCCTCTCGGTACGGCCGATGATCTCGTCCGCCAGGTCGTCCAGGCCCTCCAGTCCGTACTCATCGAGCATCTGGCAGATCTTTTCGGTGCACACGTGGTTGGCAGCTATCTGTGAACGGATGTCGCCTGTCACCTCCTCGGGGGTACGAACGTTCCACTGGATCATTTCCATAACTGCAGGGTTCAGTTTGCCTGCCTCTTCCAGCTTGACCAGAGGTATGAACAGGCCGTCTTCAAATACGTCGTGGTTGTCCGATGAGACCCTGCCCCCGATGTCCGAGTGGTGAAACACGCATGCGGTCCATCCGGCCAGGTCACCCCTGTAGAAGATGGGGCTCATGACGCAGATATCGTTCAGGTGCCCTGCCAGGGCCCAGGGGTCATTGGTGATATACACGTCACCAGGTCCGAAACCGCCCTCGGGGAGTTTCCTCACAAGGTTCTTTATCCCTAAGGCCATTGCCCCGGACTGTCCAGGGGTGGCAAAAGAGCCCTGTGCCAGTTCCCTTCCATGCCGATCCGTAAACATGCAGGTATAATCGTGGGCGTCGCGGAGCAGGCTCGAAAAGGCGGTGCGGGCCACGGTTGTGTCTGCCTCGTCCACAATGGATATGAGCCTGCGCCACAGTATCTCCAGTGTAATGGGATCAAATAGATCTCCCATGTCTTAACCTCCTGAATAAACACACGGTTTAATCCCGTGAAATCTGCCGGTCAAACTTCCCCTGACCCCCTGCACCTCAGGCCTGATTCATCTCGATCCACAAAAACCCATAGTCATCCACGGACACGGAGGCATCCTCCCCCACAATAACCGTTGATTCCCTCTCCTCTACAATGGCCGGGCCCTGAAACTCGGCGCCGGGGAAGAGTTTGTACCGATCGTAGACCGTGTAGGGGATGAACTCCTTGACCATACCTGAATAGGCCTGACGCTCTCCCTTTACCGCATCTGCAAGGGATACACCCCTGGATGGTGGATCGGCCTTGGGTAACTCAAGGAGCCGTTCCGGCAGGCTGGCCCTGATCTTGAAATTTATGAACTCCACAGGAGAATCGGGATAGGTCCTGCCGTAAAGCCTCTTGTAGGTCTCGTCGAATCGGCTCCGTACGTCCTCTCTGTTCACCCTGGTAAAGTCTTTTTCAGGTATTGAGATAGTGGTCTCTGAACCCTGGCCCACGAAACGCACGTCAACGGAGCGCTCGAATCTGATCTCTTCAGCCTCCCCCGACTTCCGCAGGGTCCTTGCCCCCTCAGTCTCCATCTCCTGAAACAGCCTTTCTATCTCCTTGAAGTCGGCCTGGTTCAGGGCAACCTTATGGCTTCTCACCATATCAAAGGCCCTGGGCGCGGTAAAAAAGCCCAGGGCCGATCCCACCCCGGCATTGGGCGGGACCAGGAGCCTGGGTGCCCCTAATTTTTTGGCCAGCCCGTAGGCGTGTACCGGACCGGCCCCGCCAAAGGCCACCACGGTCACTATCCTGGGGTTGCCCCCCTTTTCCGCGATGTGGGTCTTGGCCGCCCCGGCCATTGTTTCGTTGATCAGGTCGTGTATGCCCCACACCGCCTGGATAAAGGAGACCCCCAGGGGCCGGGCTATCTTCTCTTCTATGCCCAGTCTGGCCGCCTCCCTGTCCAGCTTCATCTCGCCGCCAAGGAAGTAGTTTTCATCCAGATAGCCCAGGAGGAGGTCCGCGTCTGTAATGCCGGGCTCGGTTCCACCGCGGCCGTAACATATGGGCCCTGGGTCAGCGCCTGAGCTCTCGGGTCCCACCTGCAGGGTCCCCATCTTGCTCACCTTTGCTATGCTGCCGCCTCCGGCCCCTATCTCCATGAGATCGACCACGGGCACCTGTATGGTCAGGCCACTCCCCTTCATGAACCTTTGAACCCTGCCCACCTCAAAGGTGGGCACGACACCTGCCACGCCCTTCTGGATGAGGCAGGACTTGGCCGTGGTCCCGCCCATGTCAAAGCAGAACATCTCCGATATATCAAAGAGCTTTCCGTAGTACTGGCCTGAGATAACAGCGGCAGTCGGCCCTGACTCGATGATCCTTACCGGAAACTCGGCTGCCGTTTCAACGGAGGTGATGCCGCCGCTGGAGAGCATGATGAAAAGCTTACCGTCGAATCCGATGGATGAAAGCCTGTCTGAAAGCCTGGACAGGTAGCGTCCGGTAAGGGGCTTCACATAGGCGTTGGTGACCGTTGTGCTGGTCCTCTCATACTCCCTGATCTGGGGCAGGACCTCGTAGGATATAGATACGGAGATCCCGGGGGCCTCCTCCTTCAGGATCTCCTTTATCATGAGTTCGTGGGCAGGGTTTTCAAAGGAGTTAAGCAGGCACACGGCGATTGAGTCCATGCCCATCTGTACGAGCCTGCGCACCACATCTCTGGCCTCTTCCCGGTCAAGGGGCCTTATCACCGTGCCGTCACTCCTGATCCTCTCGTCCACCTCAAGGCGAAACCGTCTGGGGATGAGCGGCTCCGGGAATTCCGCGAATATATCGTAAGGGGCGTACCGGATCTCCCTCCCTAACTCCAGCACATCCCTGAACCCCCTGGTGGTAATCAGGCCGGTTTTCGCCCCCTTTCTTTCGATGATGGAGTTTATGACCAGGGTGGTACCGTGGATCACCTCGTCCATGGCCCGCACAAAGTCAGGGGTCACCCCTTCAAGTTCCCTGATGCCCTGTTCAACCGCGTCCGATGGATCCCTGGGCGTGGTCAGGCACTTGTTTATCTTTATTTCACCAGTCCTGTCGTTGAGCAGCACAAAATCGGTAAAGGTCCCGCCGATATCACAACCCAGACGATAAAACTTGTCACTCATGCATGTCTCCTTGCTGGATGCTGGTTATCCCGCCATGGCGGGACTGGATACTGGACGAAGATGCACGATCAAGCCGGATCGTTTGCTCCTCCGACCTCCGACCTCTGACCTCCGCTCTCCCCCTATCCCTTCTCCTTCAGGGCCTTGAGCACCTTCTCGGGGGTTATGGGCAGATCGGTAATGCGCACACCTATGGCGTTGTACACCGCATTGGCTATGGCCGGGGCCGTTGGAACGAGACCCGGTTCACCCACGCCCTTTGCCCCGAAGGGTCCGTCCTCGTCCATGGGCTCAACAATAACCGGCTCTATAGGCACCACGTCCATGGCCGTAAGCATCTGGTAGTCGCGAAAGTTCGGATTCATGACCCTTCCGTTTCGCACCTTGATCTCCTCTGTCAGACCGTAACCCACACCGGTATATGCTGCGCCGTAGATCTGGCCCAACAGGAGCGTCGGGTTCATGGCCTTTCCCACGTCATGGGCAGAGACCAGTTTCAGGATTTTCACCTCTCCCGTCTCCTTATCTACCTCAACCTCAACCCCCGAGGTGCCGAAGGCATAGGTCATGGACAGGTTCCCCTTCATCTCCCAGTTGAGCATCTCCGTGGGCGGGTCGTAAAACTCCTCGGCAACCACCACCTTGCTCTGCCCGATACCCACGTGCAGCCCGTTCCGGAGCACCTGGGTCAGGGGTATCTTGAAGTAGGGATGATCAGGATCCTTCTTTGGAAAGATCATCCTGTCCCTGATGTCCAGGTCCTCGGGATTTGCAATGAGGGTGAAATCCAGATCCGGCTCCACAAACCCGGGGTCCTTTCTCTTCTTGCGCTTGAAGTCCCGCTTGATGATCTTGGGTATCTGCTCCACCGCCATCTCAAGGATCTGTCTCTTTGCCTTTGCGCAGGCCCCGATGGCCGCGTTCCCGGCCATGAAGGTGTGCCTGCTGGCGTGGGTGCCGGCATCCCACAGGGCGAGGGCCGTATCCCCGAAGGTAAGGAAGATATCCTCGGGCCTGACCCCCAGGGCCTCGGCAACGATCTGGGAGATGACCGTTGGAGAGCCCTGGCCCTGATCAGTACCGCTTTCGATCACATCCACGTGCCCATACTCATCTAACTTGATCATGATCCCGTGGCCGTCTGACTTGGTGACCCTGGCACCGCCTGCAACATGGATGAGGGAGGCCATGCCCACTCCCCTCCCCTCTTCCCTTTTCTCGTCCCAGTCAAGCTTCTCCTTTACCGCCGTAATGCATTCCTCAAGGCCGCACGAGGTAATCTTGAGATTCATGGGGGTATGGTCGCCGGGGCGGTTTCGGTTGATGAGCCTGAACTCGGCAGGGTCAATGCCCGCGGCCTCGGCCAGGGAATCCATGGAGGTCTCAACGGCAAAGGTGGCCTGGGGATTACCGTATCCCCTCATGGCCTGGGCGTAGATATTGTTGGTATACACGCAGGTGGCCTTGAAGTAGACGTTGGGGACCCGGTAAAGCGATGACATGGGCATGATCATGACCGAGGGGGTGGTGGCGCCCCAGGAGGTGTAGGCCCCGTTATCAAGGACCGCCTCGCAATGCCTGAACAGGAGCCTCCCCTCCCTGTCACACCCCTGCTCTATGGTAAACACGGTGGGCTGCCTGGGTGGCAGTGCAAAGAACTCCTCCTCCCTGTCAAAGAGTATCTTGACCGGCTTTCTGGTCTTAAGGGCGAGCTGTATGGCGATGAACTCATATATGTCGGTGTCCAGCTTTGTGCCGAAGCTTCCACCCACAACCGGATTCACGACCCTTATCTTTTTACCCCTCAGACCGATCTGCTCGAAGTACTCGGTAATCCTCCCGATGTGCCCGAAGATCACGTTGGTCTGATCGTACAGGGTGAGGTTGTTGTTCTGATCAAACTCTGCAATACATCCGCTGGTTCCCATGCAGCACTGGTTTACCCAGGTGGTGCTCACCCTGTCCTTTGATATGAAGGCCGAATCTTCTCTGGCCTGATCAATATCACCGGCCTTAAATTTCCAGGGCAGGGGCAGGATGTTGCTCTTTAAAGGCCTTCCCCTGGCATCCACCTCGTGGACCAGGGGGACGCCCTCTTTCATGGCCTCGTATGGATCAAAGACCGCCGGCAGTTGTTCATACTCCACCTTGATGAGTCTGACCGCCTCGGCGGCGATATCAGGGTCAATGGCCGCCACCGCAGCCACCTCGTCCCTGTACTGACGGACCACATCCCTCTTGAGCACCGTCTGATCCTTGAGAAAACCGACCCGCACGTCCGGGATATCCCTGCCCGTCAGGACGGCCCTGACACCCTCAAGCCTCTCCGCCCTGGATGTGTCTATGCTCTTTATCCTGGCATGGGCGTGGCTGCTGTAAAGTATCTTGCCGTAAAGCATGCCCGGACGTTTCAGATCATCAATATAGACCGCCTTGCCGGTCACCTTGTCCGCTTCGATGGTCCTTGGAATGCTCTTCCCCACAAACAGATTGTCAGGCATTTTTTCCTCCATTTCTATTTAGTGTCTGAACGAAAACCGTCTTTTTCGCCTATATCTGCGTCAGACTCAAATTTTAATCCTCGAAATACTCAATGTATTCCTGCAGTTAATCCCGCCGTGGCGGGATCCTCTTCCTTGATCTGAACAAAAAATCCTGGTTTTCGTTCGCACACTATTTAAGCTCCTTTGCAGCCATTTCCACGGATTCGACAATCTGAACGTACCCGGTGCAACGGCAAAAATTACCAGCAATAGCCGTTCTGATCTCTTCTTCAGTGGGATCGGGCTTCTGATCCAGGAGGGCCTTGGAAGACATTATCATCCCGGACGTGCAGTACCCGCACTGGACCCCGTTGTTCTTGAGAAAGGCGTCCTGGAGGGGGTGAAGGGTTCCATCCTCACCTGCCAGGCCCTCGATGGTGTCCACAGATCTGCCCTCCACTTCAGGGATGGGACAGAGGCATGAGTTGATTGCCTGGCCATCCATGATAACCGTACAGGCCCCGCACTCTCCCACGCCGCACCCTTCCTTGGCGCCTGTAAGCTCGAAGTACTCCCGCAAGGTCTTGAGGAGTGTCCACGTTTCCGGCACCTCGGCCGTTACGGAATTCCCGTTCAGGGTAAATGAAATCGATACCTTTTTCATTTTGATCTCCTTTTACTGATTCGTTCCGCAGCCAGCCTGGCCATCCTCGGGACGTAGGTCTCGATTATCTCCGCACGATACCAGGCCTCTCCCCGCAGGCTGTCTCTCAGGGAGCAGCATTCCGTTGATGCTGCTATCCTGCCGGCCTCGCTCAGGGCTTCATCACTCAGGGGTCTGCCCTTGAGAAAATCTTCCGCCTTATAGGCCCGAACCGGGGTGGGGGCCGCCACTGTCAGCCCAATCCTCACGTCCGAGATGATCTGATCATCCATTTTGACTGAGACCGCGATACCAAGTATGGGGAGGTTCATGGCCTTTCTTCTGGAATGTTTCCAGTAGGCGCTCCCGAACTCCTCCATCTCACCCGGGATTCTTATCTCGGTGAGAACCTCCTCCCTTTTCAGGACCGTCCTGTAGGTGCCGGTGAAAAACTCGGTAATGGGCACGCTGCGTTTCCCATCAGGCCCTTCCATGAAAACAACGGCGTCCAGCACCAGAAGGGGCCCGGCCGTGTCTGCGGACGGGGCCGCGTTGCATATATTCCCCCCGATGGTTGCTACGTTCCTAACCTGCACCGAACCCACCTTAGACGCACCGTCGTAAAGGGCCGAGAGTTCTGTCTTGACCAGATCAGACTCCTCCAGCATCCTGTGAGTGGTCAGGGCCCCGATACGGTAATCACCGGCCTTATCGATATATCTCAGATCGTTAAGTCCACGTATGGATACCAGCACCTCAGGGGCCTTTCTGGTATTCCTGATCTTGACCATCACATCGGTACCCCCGGCTATAATTGCGGCCTTGGGGCCGTACTCTTTGAGAAGCCTGAGGGCCTCTTCAAGGTTATCAGGTCTCAGGTAATCATAATCAATCATCCTTAGTACCTCGTTATTAACTGTTGTCACGGTTATCAAAAACCCTTCTGCTTTTCCTCTCAGACCTTGGCAGGGAACCGTACTCCACAAGCTCCACACGGGCGCTCACCATGATCTGCTTCTTGATTTCCCCGGCGATTGTGCTGCTCAAGGCCCTGGCACTTTCCCGGTCAATCCCCTGTTCCTGCTCCACCCTGAGCATCATGTAGTCCCGGCCGTCCTCGCCCCTTTCCAGCACGATCTGATATTCGCTTCCAATACCTTCTATCCCTGAGAGTACATGGTCAACCTGACCCGGGTATATGTTTACCGCCCTGAATATGATCATGTCATCGGAACGGCCCAAGATACGGTCGTGCCTGGGGAGGATCGATCCGCATGGACACTCGCCAGGGATCATCCTGGTGAGGTCCCTGGTCCGGTATCGGATCAGGGGAACTCCTTCCTTTTTCAACGTGGTGACCACCATCTCTCCTGTCCGGCCCTCGGGCACGGGTTCAAGGGTGTCCGGGTCCAGGATCTCAAGTATGTAGTAGTCGGCCCAGTAATGGATACCCTGGTGGAACGTGCAGTCAAGACCTGTGCCAGGACCGTAGAGTTCGGTCATCCCGGGGATATCGAACATATGTTCCAGTCCCAGGAGTTCACCGATCCTCTTCCTCATGGCATCGCTGGAGCGTTCAGACCCGAATATCATCTTCTTCAGATTTATCCTGTCCCTGATCCCCCGCCTGTTCACCTCCTCTGCCAACAGGAGCCCCATGGAGGCGGTACAGCACATAACCGTGCTCTGAAAGTCGATCAGGAACTGGCACTGCATGTCCATGTTGCCCGGGCCTGCGGGAACAGCCATGGCACCGAATGCCTCACACCCCATCTGGAAACTGATGCCCGCCGTCCACACGCCGTAACCCACGGCTATCTGCACCCGGTCTTCCGGGATCAGGCCCGCCATCTCGTAGCAGCGTGCAAAAAAATGGGTCCAGTCGTCTATGTCTTTCTCTGTATAACAGAGTACCTTCCTCTTCCCGGTGGTTCCCGAAGACGCGTGGATGCGCACCACCTGGTCAAAGGGCACAGACAGGAGGGGGAAGGGATAACCCTCCTGCAGATCACTGGACGTGGTGAAGGGGAGCTTTCTCAGGTCGTCAAGGGAGAGGATATCACCCGGTTTAACACCTGCCTCGTCTAACTTCTTCCTGTAAGCAGTGGAACCTGCGTAGGCGTGGTTCACCGTCCACTTGAGGCCTTCAAGTTGAACTTGTTTTAACTCCTCATTGGTCTTGATTTCAGGCATAAAAGTTCTTGGCATCTCTTGTTTCACCTCAGTTGAAATTTGAAACTGGAAATTGGAAAGTGCGATCCTGATCCATACTCAACATTCCAGGCCCTGCCCATAAGCGGCGGAATCGCCCGACAGCCAATAACGGACGAGAGCACGGCGTGTTCGGAGGTCTTTTTCAAATTTCCGGTTTCAAATTTCGAGTTTCAATCCTACTGCGCCATGTTGGGAATAAGCAGGACGATGTCCGGAAAAATAATCAGAAGAATAATACAGACTACACAGGCCAGCAGAAAAAAGCTGACGCTCTTGAAAATAGTGCTCAGTTCTATATCAGGGGCCAGTGCCTTGACCACGTATATGTTGACCCCAACCGGCGGAGTAATGGCCCCCATGGTCGTCACCATGGTCAGGATGATGGCATACCATACGGGATCGAACCCAAGGGCCATTCCAAGGGGAAAAAATATGGGAATGGTCAGCACTAAAAATCCCAGGGAATCGATAAAGCAGCCCCCCACCAGATAGATAATCAGTATCAGCGCCAGTACCACGTAGGGTGAGACCGGCAGAGACGAGGCAAGCTCCGCAATGACAAAGGGAAGCCTGGTTACGGCCAGGAACCGGCCGAAGATTATGGCGCCCGTGACCAGGAAAAAGACCATGCACGATATCTTCAGCGAATCCCTTATGGAATCGACAAAGCCCTTCCACGTGAGCCGCCTGGTCCCGATGGTGACAAGCAGGGTAAAAAAAACACCCACCGCACCTGCCTCCGTAGGGGTGAAAAGTCCGGCGTAAAGCCCCCCGATTACCAGCACGAATATGGCAATGGCCTCTATGACCCCCACGAGGGACACGAGTTTTTCCTTGAAACTGGTCTTCGGTCCTGCCGGACCGTACCCGGGTCTCAGCCTGCACAGGATGAATATGGTGAGCACAAAGAGGATGCCCAGGAGGATGGCGGGGAGGATGCCGGCCAGAAAGAGTTTGATTATGGATTGCTCTGTCTGAAGGCCGATAACGATAAGGACAACACTGGGGGGCATCACCGTGCCAAGGGTCCCCCCCGTGACCACGGTTCCGCTGCTCAGTCTGGTGTCATACCCGTACTTGGTCATCTGGGGGAGGGCCACTGTGCCCATGGTGGCGGCTGTGGCTGTGTTGGAGCCGCATATGGCGGCAAAGAGTTCATCCGCGCCTATGGTGGCAATGGCAAGCCCGCCACGCCAGTGTCCAAACCACTTGTACGCCGCGTTATAAAGTCTCTCAGCAATACCCGAATTAAACGCCAGGTACCCAAGAAAGATAAAAAGGGGGATGACTGTCAGGCCATACTTGGAGAAGGTGGCCCAGATATCCGTGCCCACCACGTTTATGGCCGCCTTGAACGAAACCACATACCAGAACCCGCAGAAACCCACTATCCCCATGGCAAACCCAACGGGCATCCCAAGGAAAAAGAGGACCAGAAGGAGGACGACTATCCCGATAACTCCGATCAGTGTTGGGTCCACAGACTATTCCCCCTCCTCTTTAGCCAGAAGTTTCAGGAACTCGATTAAAAAGACCAGGGAAAGGACCGCGCACCCAAAGGCCACTGCGTAGGCAAAAGGATAGTAGATGATCTGGAGCGTTTCAGTGACCTCCCCCGTTTCCCACAGGTTGTTGGCGTACTTTGAGATCTGCCACGCGGCAAGGGCAAAGAAAACCGTGCATACGATGCTGTTGATTGAGCCCAGGATCGTCTGGGTCCTTTTGGAGAAGCCCTTGACCACGATGTCCACGGCAATATGTCCCCGCCTGATCTGGGTATAGCCCAGGGCAAAGGCCGTGAGCACGGCCCCGAAGTACCCCATGAGTTCAAAGGTGCCGCTGACCGGTATCCACACAAAACGCAGGAAAACGTTGGCGCAGGTAAGGGCGATCATGGCCACCAGGAACAGACCCGCGATCCAGATGAGAACCTGGTTGAGATAATGGCTTATCCTGTCCAAAATAACCATTTTGAACTCCCAATGCCCAAAGGCAGCTTCGTTAGGGTGTCAGGCTGTAGGCTGAAGGCTGTTACCTTTTCCGCAGGACTCAACTGGTAACGGCCTAAACCCCTACAGCCTAAACCCCCATATCCTCACTTACCCTCGTACATCTGAGCAAAGGAGCTTATGTCCTCAACAATCGCCTTTGCGGGCAGTCCCTTTGCCTCGTTGGTCTTGATCCAGTTGGCGGTAATGGGCTCAAGCAGCTCGTTCCATTTGGCCTTTCCCTTTTTGGAAAGCCTGAACACGGTGACGCCCTGCTTCTTCTTTGACCAGCGCATGGCGCTTTTAACGTGCCTGTCCATGTACACGCCTGTCCATGCGCACTGCTGGGTGCCCAGCTCATCAAAGACCTTTTTCACGTCATCCGGCAGAGAGTTCCACTTGTCCATGTTCATAATCACGGCAAAGGGATATACAGGTGTCTCGGTCATGGTGACGTACTTGCAGAGCTCGGCGAATTTGAAATCCTTCATAACCTCAAGGGATGAAAAGAGCCCCTTAACAACCCCCTTCTGCAGGGCCTCTGGTGTCTCGGGCATGGGCATGCCCACCCGGTTGGCTCCCCAGGCCTTGAGGATCTGTGCTGCGCCGCCCGATGCCCTGATAGGTACCCCCTTCAGGTCTGCCAGGCTCTTTATGGGAACGGTTGACATGATATTGGACGGTGCCGTGGTAAACATGGTGAGGACCTTGACCTTGGCAAAGCCTTTTGGCCTGTACTTCTTATACAGGTCCCAGAGTGTAAGGCTGGCTACTTCTGAGTTGGGCAGACCCAGGGGCAGGGCCACGGCATTGGTGATCTTGAAACGTCCCGGCTGATAGGCCATGCATATGCAGCCGATATCGGCGCTTCCCGCAACAACACCGTCCATCATCCCTTTGGCCTTGAGGAGTGTTCCCCCGGGAAAGGTCTGAATGGAGACCTTACCGTTGGTTCGTTTCTCAACCACCTGTTTCCACTTTTCCATCTGAACACAGGGGAAGGTGGGAGCCGGCGGAAAGTTGGCATAGGTCAGTTTGATGGGCCCTGCCGCGGCGGTCATGGGTGTCGAGGCAATTACCAGTAGCGTTGCCAGAAATATTCCGGCCAGAACAAATCCTGTCTTTTTCATGATCCAAACCTCCTTACTTAGATGGATAACCTGATTAACCCCAATCCGACGTAAACTCCTCTTTCACCTCCTTTCACCAAAACCTGCATTCAATTTTTTGAAAGAGCGATATAAAAGCCGCTATTTCAACACCTTGGAAAAAAGGCGCAACCAGATGAACAACACCGAAATGCTGTCTGAAAACAGAGGGAATTTCGGGGGGTTGTTTCAAAAAATTGAACCCTTCGGGAGCGCCTCTTTCGCCGAATCTACCGCGTTATCAAGGGCTTGAAGTATCATAATACGACTTCGCCCTTGATGCCTTGTATCTTCGGCAAAAGAGACGCTTGCAGGATTCAGGTTTCACACTCTTTTACTGCTTGAAATTTGGAAGCTGAAGTTTAGATAACAACAAGGCCCTTCCTGTGAAATACCTGCCATTGATGTTCCACGTTCATCCTTCATTCGACGTTCGACGTTGATCCTTTCCCTAAAAAATACCCGGTTCCTTGTACTCTCCGAAAACATCCCTGAACACGTTGGCCATCTCGCCTACGGTTGCGTAGCCCTTACAGCAGTCCACCAGGTACGGCATGACATTTTCCTGACCCTGGGCAGCCTTTTTAAGGGCCTTCAGGGAGTCGCTTACCGCCCTGTTGTCCCTTTCCTTTTTCAGCTCTCTCAGCCTTTCAATCTGAAGCCGGGCCCATTCCTCGTTGTACTCGTGCAGCTCCACCTCCATGTCAACGCCTTCGGTGTACTTGTTTACGCCTACCTTGGTGACCTCTCCGGCCTGTAATTTTCTCTCAAACTCGTACGCCTGCCTGCCCACCTCTCTCTGAACATAGCCCGAGGCAACTGCCTCCACCATACCCCCCATCTTTTCCACCTTTTCCATCTCCTCAAGGATCTTCTCCTCCATCTCCCTGGTGAGGGTCTCCATAAAGTACGATCCTGCCAGGGGATCCACCGTGTCCCTGAGCCCTATTTCATCCATAAGGATCTGGAAGGTCCTTAAGGACAGGAGGGCTGCCCGCTCCGTGGGAATGGTATATGCCTCGTCAAAGGAGCAGAGCGCAGTGGTCTGGGCCCCCGAAAGGGCCGCCGCAAGGGCGTAGTAGGCCCCGCGCACGATGTTGTTTTCAGGCTGCTGCTTGGTCATGCCTGAGCCACCGCCGCCGAATATACCCCGGAGAAAGAGCGCCTTCTTGTTCTGAACACCGTAGCGCTCTCTGAGAAGTGTTGCCCAAAGCTTTCTGGCCGCCCTGAACTTGGCCACCGTCTCCCACAGGTTTCCGTATATGTTCAGGTTGAAAGAGAACCTTCCCACAAACTCTTCGGCGGTGTACCCGCGGGCAATCACATTATCCATGTAGGCGAACGCGATCAGGAAGGCGTAGGATATCTCCTGAGCAGGTGTGCAACCCGATTCCCTGATATGATAGCCGCAGATGGAAACGGGGTTGCATCTTGGAAGTTCCTTCATGGCGTACTCGATGCTATCTCCTATGAGCCTGACCGCCGGTTCCACCGGATATATCCACGCCCCCCGGCCCACGATCTCCTTGAGGATATCGTTCTGGGGTGTAGCAGAGATCTCTGCCTTCTTGTACCCGAAACCCTCTGCAACAGACTGGTACATGGCCAGCATTACCGATGCCACCGCGTTGATGGTAAGCCCTGCCCCGATCCGGTTAAGTTGAATATCTTTAAAGGCGATCTCAAAATCCCTCAGGGAATCAACGGCCATGCCCACCCGGCCCACCTCCCCTTCGGCCATCTCATCGTCGGAGTCGTATCCCATCTGGGTGGGGAGGTCAAAGGCCACGTTAAGCCCTGTCTGGCCGTGGGAGATCATGAGCTTGAACCGCTCGTTGGTCTCCTCGGGGGTGCCGAACCCGGTGTACTGTCTTGTAGTCCAGTTCCTGCTCCTGAATCCAAGGGGATGGATACTCCTGGTAAACGGGAATTCCCCCGTGTCCCCTAAGTCCTTTTTATAATCAAAACCGATCCTTGCAAGGTCATCAGGGGTGTAAAAGGGTTTTACCTTTATTCCTGATTGGAGGATGACCTCCTTGATCGCGTCTTTCTCGTCCTTAATGTAAGTTGCTACGCCCATTTTTGCCCCTCTAATCCTGTGCTGCCGGATCGTTTACCCACGAGGGTAATCCCCGACCGGTTGTTCAACCCTCAAGACAGTTCAGTTCCTTGCGGCATTCTCCTTTATGAACTTGACAATATCATCAAAATAGGTCCCTCCCGGGAATACCCCGCTCACCCCCAACTCCTTGAGAACGGGGATATCCTTGTTCGGGATAACCCCTCCCACCACCACCAGCTTGTCCTCCAGCCCCTGGTCTTTTATCATACCCATCAGTTTCTTGCAAATGGGGATATGGGCCCCGGACATTATGGAGAGGCCTATCACATCAACATCTTCCTGCACTGCCTGGTTCACGATGCTGGCCACGGTCTGGTGAAGCCCGGTGTAGATAATCTCCATGCCCGCCTCACGCATGGCGTGGGCAACCACCTTTGCCCCCCGGTCATGGCCGTCAAGGCCGGGCTTGGCCAGAAGCACGCGTATGTTTCTCTCTGCCATAGCTCAAAAACTCCTTACGACGCTTAAGTGTCTATGGATGATGTTTGTTTCTTTATTCGATGTTGGACGTTGGACGTTGGACGTTCATCTCTCAAATCCCTCAACCCCATCGGCAGATTACGCGGATTACACGGATCAGCAAAACCCTCCACCCATCCTAATCATCCAATCATGCCCCATCGTACATCCTGTACCTTGCATCCTGCATCTTGCATCCTGTATCTTGCATCCGGTATCAAGAACCCCTGAATTCGTTAATTCCCCGCCATATCAAATTCCCTCAGCACAACGGACTGTCCCCGCAGGATATGCTCTCTCACCAGCCGCTCGACCTCGTCCGGATCCCTCTCCCTCATGGCCTTCAGCATGAGCCTGTGATCCCTGTTGCTCAACCTGGCCATCTCCTCTATCCTGAGTATGACCAGCCTGAAACGGTATATGTGATCCCTGAGATCGTTGATCATCTTGATGAGCCTGGGACTGCGGCTCAGCCCGTACAGGAGATCGTGAAACTCCGTGTTGATCCTGGGCAGCAGGTCCAGGTCTCCCCGCTTCAGGCTTTTCTCGTAGGCCTCGAGCTTTTCTTCAAGAGGCCGAAGCTCTCCCTCCTGATGCCTCAAGGCCGCCAATCTCGCGGCGTAACTCTCAAGGACGCTCCTGATACCGAAGGTCTCTTCAATATCCGAGGAGCTCAGACCGGCCACGAAAAAACCGCCCCTTGGTCCCTGGCGCAGCAGGCCCTCCCTCTCCAGCTTGTGAATCGCCTCCCTCACCGGGGTCCGGCTGATACCCAGGGCCTCCGCCACCCGGCTCTCGACAATCCGGCTCTCCGGAGGCAGATCCCCCTCGATGATCGCCCTCTTCAGGTTTTCAAAAACGCCCTGACCCAGTGACCTTCTCACGGGCAAGGAATTCAGCCTCTCAAAGGCCGGAATATGGGATCCTGCCGCCTCGGGCATTTGAATCAGGGCCTCCTTTCCTAAATAGTGCCCGAACGAAAACCGTCTTTTTTGCCAACCTCTGCGTCAGATAAAAATTTTAATCCTCGAAATATTCAATATATTCCTGTGGTTAATCCCGCCATGGCGGGATTGACTTCCTTGAGCTTGACGAAAAATCCTGGTTTTCGTTCAGACATTAAATACCGAACTGCCTGGCGATGGTTGTTTGAAGTACCTCGTGGGTCCCGCCGCCTGACAGGAGAAAACGGTTGTCACGGTAATATCTCTGAACAGCATATTCCATGGAATAGCCGTACGCCCCGTAAATCCTGGTGGCCTCATCGCAGGCACTGCATGCCGACTCAACAGTGAAATACTTGGCCATGGAGGCCTCGTTCAGGCATTCGACCTTCTTGTCTATGAGATGGGTCACCTT
>Ga0136651_10000701_pt1 | contig 18388 bp, 12 predicted proteins | sample Mar14236cmmetaG_FD_94867 | JGI IMG/M metagenome (GOLD analysis project Ga0136651, IMG submission 94867) | Marine hydrothermal vent microbial communities from Guaymas Basin, Gulf of California to study Microbial Dark Matter (Phase II) - Marker... ... | reverse complement strand
TTGGGCTGGTGGGTGGCGTCGCCGGATACGGGTTGCTGACCAGCGCACTCTATGCCCACGCCCTCACCCACCCCGGATGCAGGGAGATGGGGATTGGCCCGGCTGACGTGGGCATCGAGGACACGCAGGACGTCACCTACTCTAGCCACGACGGGCTGACGCTGCGGGCCTGGTACCTGTCCCCGCAGAACGGCGCGGTGATCGTCCTGCTGCCGGGCGCAGGCGGAGCGCGGGACGGGATGTTACTCGAGGGAACGATCCTGGCCCGCCACGGCTACGGCCTGCTGATGACCGAACTGCGCTCCTGCGCCCACCCGGAGGGGCAGACCACGCTGGGCTATCGCGAGGCAGCCGACCTGATGGAAGCGGTGACCTGGGCGCGCGGCCAGCCCAGCGTGGCCCACGTGGGAGTCCTGGGTTACTCCCTGGGCGGGGTGACCACCATCCTGGGCGCAGCGCAGGACGAGCGCATCGAGGCAGTGGTAGCGGAAGGCGGCTTTTACGACCTGGCAGGCGACATCACCAACGAGGGAGGCGACGATCCTTTGTGGCAGACCCTCATCTACCGGGCCATCCTGTTTTTCTTCCGGCGCGAGACAGACATCGCCGCCCACGACGTCAGCCCCATCTCCGTCATCGGCCACATCAGCCCGCGCCCGCTGCTGCTCATCTACGGCGAGCACGAGGCCAACGAGGGCCATGCCTGGGAGCAGTACTGGGCGGCTGACGAGCCCAAGGCGCTCTGGATCGTGCCCGGCTGCGGCCATGGCGGCTATCCCCAGGTCACACCGGAGGAATGGGAGCAGCGAGTAGTGGCGTTCTTCAATGGGGCGCTGTTGCCCAGGGAGTAACTGCCACGTCTACGACCTCTCATGGCCTGAGCGAGGAGGAGATTGCGATTGTGGAAGAGCGAGGAGGCCCATGATGAAAAAAAAGAGCACGCCGTTGCTACTGTTACTCTCTTTAATTGCCGCACCGATATTGGCTTGTTCAGTTCCACAGATGGTGACGCCCATCCCGGCTACGGCAACACCGCCCCACCCCACGCCTACGCCTGAACTGCCAGCGGCGACACCTGAACCGCCCACACCTGAACCGCCTACATCCACGCCCAAACCGCCAGCCCCCACCGCCGAGCCGGAGCCAGCGTCAACGCGCATCCAGTTCGAGCCAGGCGCGACGTCGGCGGCTGTGAGCGGCAGCATTGAGCAGAACGGCGTCGAACGCTACGTGCTCCGTGCGTCGGCGGGCCAGATGATGGACGTAAGTATCACATCGCTGAACAGCGACGTCCTCATCGACGTATGGGGGGCGGATGGGACTGTTCTGAAGAGACACGCCGACGGCAGGGCCTATTGGCGGGGCGAACTACCCTCCACGCAAGATTATTTCATCGAGGCCGTCTCGGTTGGAGATGAGACGGACTATACACTGACAGTGGTAATCAGAGCCCGCATCCAGTTTGAGCCAGGTGCGACATCGGCGACCGTGACAGGCCACATTGGGCAGAACGATATTCATCATTATGTGCTCCGCGCGTCGGCGGGCCAGACGATGGAAGTAATCATCACGTCGCCGAACAACGACGTTCTCTTGACCGTATGGGGAGCGGATGGGGTTCCTCTAAAGAGATACGTGGACGGCAGCCCTGTGTGGCGTGGCGAGTTGCCTTCTACGCAGGACTACTTCATTGATGCCGTCTCGGTCGGAGAGGAAACAGATTACGAATTGACAGTGATGATCAGTGCACTGGAGTCTGAACCAACCCGCATCCAATTCGAGCCCGGCGCCACATCGGCCACCATAGAGGGTAGACTGGAGCAGCCAGGCGACTCCGATCGCTACGTACTCCGTGCAATGCGCGGTCAAAGGATGGTTGTGCAGGTTACATCGGCGGAGTGGGCGGTTGGCATAGAGGTCGAGGGGGAGGACGGATCGTTTTGGAGTGTGCCGTTCGTCGAGAGTGCTTTGACGATTGAAGAGTTACCCGCGACACAGGACTATGTCATCACACTGACGACAGCGGCTACCGCCGGAGCGACCAACTATACGATGAGCGTGAGCATTTCTCCGCCGTAGATGGCCAGAGAAGCGTGACGCCCTGTCACGTCGGCGTGCGCTTCCAGTTTCCGACCCGCGCCGCTCAAGACAAAACCTGAAGGAGGTGAAGTAAGACATCTATCACAACCAATTTACCAGTTTATCAATGTACCAATTACCAATGTACCACTTTACCAATCAAGGAGGTATTCTATGCGACCCGTATACGCAGTTTCGGGTGGGGTCAGCAAGTTCGCCAAGGCCCGGCCCGACAAGACCTTTCCGGCGTTAGTCAAAGAGGCCTACGACTATGCCATCACCGACCTGAGGATTGAGCATCCCAAGTTTTGGGAACTGGTGGACGCCACGGTTGCCTCGTACTTTTCCGACCACTTTGAGCGCCAACTGATGGCCGCTATCATGGCCCAGGATTATATCGGCATGCTTCCCAAACCCTCTCACCGCGTCGAGGGCGGCGGGGCCACCGGCGGCATCTGCTTCCAGGAAGGCTGGAAGTCCATCGCCTCCGGCTATGCGGACATCGTGCTGTGCTATGGCTTCGAGATGATGTCCCACGTCGAGACCTGGAAGGGGAACGAGTTCATCGCCCTGGCCTCCGACGTCTCCTTCGACTATCCTGTGGGTGGCTTTTACTCCGGCTACTATGCCATGATGGTCAGCCGCCACATGGCCGAGTTCGGCACCACCCCCGAGCAACTGGCCCACGTCTCGGTCAAGAATCACTTGAACGCCTACCACAATCCTTATGCTCAGAAACGAAGGAAACTGACCGTCGAGGACGTGCGAGCGGCGCCAATGGTGGCCTGGCCGCTGACCCGCCTCGACATCTGCGTCATGTCCGACGGCGCGGCATGCACTGTGCTCTGCTCCGAGGATGGGCTGGCTAAACTGGAGAAAGCCGGCGGCCAGCGCATCCCCCGCGTGCGCGTCACCGGCATCGGCCGGGGCACCGACGCCATGCGCCTCTCTGACCGGCCCCACCAATCCTACGATGATTTCTTCAAGTACAACGCCCTGCCCAACGAGATGGACGCCGACTCTCGCGCCTACTACAAGGGCCTGTGGGATCATGGCTTCCGTTATCCCGGTGTTCACTCCTTCCGCGCCGGACGCATGGGCAGCAAGGAGGCCTACGAAAACGCCGGCATCACCGACCCGCTGGGCGAGATTGACTTTATCGAACTGCACGACGCTTATACCTCGTCCGAGATCCAGACCTACGAGGACATGGGGCTGTGCCGGTACGGGGAAGGTGGCCCCTTCGCCGCTAGCGGCAAGGCTTTTATGCCCGGCATAGACTACGGGCTCAACCTGCCCGACGAGCCGGCCTGCCCGGTCAATCCCTCCGGCGGCCTGATCGCCTGCGGTCACCCTGTCGGCGCGACGGGGCTGATGCAGGCGGTCTTTGCTATCTGGCAGTTGCAGCACACCATCGAAAAGCACTTTGGGGACGCGGCGCTACAGGTGCCCGACGCGAAATGCGGCGCGATCCACTCACATGCCGGCACCGGCACCTATGTCACGGTCAGTATCCTGGAACGGGAGGAATAGGAGGATCTCATGTCTGCCAAAAAATCTGAACGAGAATTTCCCAAGCGAATGGAAGAGACCCTGGAAGGGACAGTTGTCTTCGGTGTCCCCTTCCCCACGGGTGATGATCTGTCGGTGCTAAAGGAGATGGCGCCCATCGTCGTCAAGCAGCCTTATGCCATCGAGTACAATTACTCCTACGGCCAGGACTCTCCCTTCTTCGCCGCGTTGGCCAACAAACGGTTCATCGTGAGCCGCGAGCCGGAAACCGGCTACACTTACGCCACCTCACGCGGCCACGACATGTACACCGGCAAGGAGACAGAGTGGGTAGAGATCAAACCGGAAGGCAAAGTGCACGCCTTCACCGTCTGCCACTTTGGGTCGGAAGAGTTCCTGCCCCAGTGCCCCTACGTGCTGGCGCTGATCGAGTTCGAGGGCGTGGACACACTCTTCCTGGCACGACTTGTCGGCGTTGACCCTTACGAGGCCAGTTGCGACTGGATCGGGATGGAGGTCAAAGGGCGTTTCCTGCGCAACTCCAAGCTCAAGCCGACGGACGTTTATTTCTATCCGGCGGAGTAGAACGCGGATCGCGGGACAACAGCGGATTGGGACAATGACGGATTGAGAAAGGAACGGATAGCGGACGGGGCGGCGGGTCTGTGGATGGAGCCCAGACAAAGCCTGCCGTCCCGTTAGTCTCAATCAGTCTCAAACAGAAAGTTGCCGAGTAGGATTGTTGATTCAGAGTAAGCGTTCAGATGGTAGAACAGAAACAGAATGCGGATAAACGCAGAACGCCATTCGTCATTGCGAGGCACGCTTTTTGTGCCGAAGCAATCCCCGATTCGCGAGAAGTTGTTACTACAACCGAATGTTAAATTTGTCGGTCAACCAGGACGGGAGGTGTGAAAATGCCTGAAGCAACAATGGCATTGCCCAAAGAGACAACGCAGGTTCTCACTCAGTTGACCGGAGAGGCGCGCTCACACGCGGCGCTGATATTGATGATACGTGTTCTGATAAGGAAGGGAGATGAACATTCTACAAACAGGCCAAGGCGAACTGATCGGCTGGCACGACCCGGACGAGCACCGTGCCTGGGTCGCCGCCCACAAATCACGTGCCCTGCAAGACAAACGCACCACCGTACGCGAGGCAATCGCCCAATATGTACCCGACGGCGCCCTGATCGCCTGCGGTGGCTTTGGCCACATCCGCGTCTCGATGGCCGCCGTCTACGAGATCATCCGCCAGCGCAAGCGCGACCTCACCTTTTGCGGCAAGACCGCCGTCCACGATTCCGACGTCCTCATCGCCGCCGGATGCGTCAACCGCATCGAGGTGGCCTACGCCTTTGGGCACGAACTGCGGGGGCTGTCGCCCGCATCGCGCCGCGCCGTCGAGGGCGGGCGCTGCCGCGTCGTGGCCGAGATCAGCAATGCTGGCTACCAGTGGCGCTTCCTGGCCGCCGCGATGGGACTGCCATTCATCCCCACCCGGGTCATGCTCGGCACCGACACACTGGCCCACAGTTCGGCCCAAGTCGTCGAGGACCCATTTAGCGGCAAGCCCATCGCCCTTCTCCCTGCCTGCTACCCCGACGTGGTGCTGATGCACGTCCATCGCTGCGACAAATATGGCAACTGCCAAATTGACGGCATCGCCGTGGAGGACTTTGAGTTGGCCCGCGCCGCCCGGCGGCTGATCGTCACCACCGAGGAGATCGTGGACGAAGATGTGATTCGTGAGCATCCGCAACGCACGATCATCCCCTACTACCTGGTGGACGCAGTGATCGAGGTGGGCTACGGCGCCCACCCCACGCTAATGCCCGACCGGTACTACTTCGACGAGGCGCACATCGGCGAGTGGCTGCGCTTCTCAAAGACGGACGAGGGCGCAGCCGAGTACTTTGACCGGTACGTCTACGGCGTCGAGGACTTTGCCGAGTATTTGGAATTGATCGGCGGCAAAGATCGAATGGAACACCTGCGCCGGGTAGAACACCTCGAAGATTCGTAGATTCGCTGGTATGTGTTTACCGTCTTGTGAGCTTGGTGCAACGGATAGGCAGCGGATAAGCGGATAGGTGGTTCCCTTCATACGGGAATATCCTCGCAGCCCACCAAGTCTTCACTATTGGAGTGCCCACACCAACGTCCGGGGAGGGGCTATCAGTGGATAGGAGCGAGGCGTATCCGTTTATCCGCTTTCCATCCGCTGCCTCAACCTCCGGTAAACAAATACATTCGCTGACTCGCAGAGGTGAAACCAATGAACGACACAGATTACAACCCCACCGAACTCTTGGCCTACGTCGCGGCCGGATTGCTGGAGGACAACAAGTCGGTCTTTGTCGGCACCGGCCTGCCCATGATCGCAGGGATGCTAGCCCAGCGCACCCACGCGCCCAACCTGCTCATCATCTTTGAGGCCGGCGGCATCGGCCCGCAGGTGCCGGTACTCCCCATCTCCGTCGGCGACAGCCGCACCTTTTACCACGCCTGTGCCGCCTCCAGCATGCACGACGTGATGTCGGCGGGGCAGGCCGGCTACGTGGACTATGGCTTCCTGGGCGCGGCGCAGATTGACGCCTGCGGCAACCTCAACACGACCGTCATCGGCCCGCACGGCACGCCCAAAGTGCGCCTTCCCGGCAGCGGCGGGGCTAACGACATCGGCTCCTTCTGCTGGCACACCATCATCGTGATGCGCCAGGACCAACGCCGCTTCGTGGAGCACCTGGACTTTGTCACCACGCCGGGCTACTTGGACGGGCCGGGAGCGCGCGAGCGGGCCGGGCTGCCGGCGGATAGCGGCCCCTACCGCGTCATCACCCAACTGGGGCTGTACGACTTTGACGAGGAGAGCAAGCGCATGCGGCTCCTCGCGACCCACCCTGGCATCACGGTGGATGACGTGCAGGCCAACAGCGGCCTCGAACTCATCATCCCGGACGAGGTGGGCACGACTGAGCCACCCCCGCCGGAGGTGCGCCGCATCCTGCGCGAGATTGATCCGACGGGGATGGTGATCGGGAAATAAGGAGCAACAATGGACTTTCAACTAACCGAAGAACAACGTATGTTTCGCCGCATGGTGCGCGAGTTCGCCGAGCAGGAGATCGCGCCCCGCGCCGAAGAGATTGACGCCACTGACGAATTCCCCTGGGACATCTTTCGCAAGATGGGCCAGGTAGGCCTGCTGGGCCTGCCCATCGCGGAAAAGTACGGCGGCTCCGGCAGCGATTACGTCAGCCAGGCCATCGCGCTGGAGGAAATTGCCCGCGCCTCCGGCGCTATGGCCATCGTCCTCGACGCCCACACCTCGCTCTGCTGCGAGCCCATTCACCTCTTTGGCAGCGAGGAGCAGAAACGGAAATACCTGGTGCCACTGGCCCGGGGGGAAAAGATCGGCGCCTTCGGCCTGACCGAGCCGCAGGCCGGCTCCGACGCCGGGGCCACCCGCACCCGCGCCGTGCTTGATGGCGACGAATGGGTCATCAATGGCCAAAAGTGCTTTATCACCAACGGCTCCATCGCCGATGTGGTCGTCATCACCGCCAAGACCGACCTGGAGAAAGGCACGCGGGGCATCTCCTCGTTCATCGTCGAGAAAGGCACCCCCGGATTCAAGCCTGGGCGGGACGAGGAGAAAATGGGGCTGCGCGGCTCCGTGACCTCGGAACTATTCTTCGAGGACTGCCGCATCCCGGCGGGGAATCTGGTGGGCCAGGAGAACGAGGGCTTTAAGCAATTTCTGGTCACGCTGGACGCGGGGCGGATCGCCATCGCGGCAATGGCGGTGGGACTGGCGCAGGGGGCGTTCGAGAAAGCCGCCGCTTACGCAAAGGAGCGGGTACAGTTTGGCCGGCCCATCGCCAAGTTCCAGGCCGTCCAGTGGATGATTGCCGATATGGCCACAGAGATCGAGGCCGCCCGCCTGATGGTCCACCGGGCCGCCTGGGTCAAGGATCAGGGCATGCGCTTCACCAAAGAGGCGGCCATGGCCAAACTCTTCGCCACGGAGGTATCCGAGCGTGCCTGCTATAAGGCGCTCCAGATCCACGGCGGCTACGGCTACGTGCGGGAGTACGGCGTCGAGCGCATGTACCGCGACCAGCGCCTCTGCGCCATCGGCGAGGGGACGAACGAGATCCAGCGCCTCGTCATTGCGCGGCAGGTGCTGGGGCGTTGAGCCTACATCCAGAAGCCTGTTCTACTCAGAGGCCTGGAAGTCATACAGCCGCTCAATGCCCGCCTCGGCTCGCTGGGCTTCGAACCAGGTCTGGAATTGCTGTTGCTGGCGCTGCTCGTAGAGGGCAGCGTCCAACTCGCGCTCCTCTTTTTCGTGCATCAGAATGATGTGGTAGCCGAACGATGTCTGTACCAGGTCGCTGATCTCACCCTGTTCCAGGGAGAAAGCGGCCTCCTCAAACTCGGGCACCATGGCTCCTCGAGGAAACCAGCCCAGATCGCCTCCCTGGTCTTTGCTTCCAGGATCTGTCGAGTACTCGGCGGCCAAGTCGGCGAACTCTTCACCCTCCGCCAATTTGTCCAGCACCTCCTGGCCCGTCTCCTCGGTTTCCACCAGGATGTGGCTGGCGTGTACCTGTTCCTCGGATTTTGGGCCACCGTGGAGTTCGAGCAGGGCTTCTATCAGCATAGTATCGCCAATTAGACTCCGGACGGACTCCTCTGTCAGGTAACTCTCGACCAGGAAACTGTCCCAGTCAGCAAACACCTCGCTGGACTGAATGTCGGCCTGCAAATCGGCGACCTCGGTCTCGACCTCCTCCGGGTCAATTGTGATCCCCTCCTGGTCGGCGAGTTGGCGTGTCAGGACGCGCCAGATGAGTTGATCCAGCACCTGCTCCTGCAACTCGGGCAGGTGGGAGCTGATTTCCGGGTCGTTCCAATCCACACCGTAGCGACTGGTAGTAGCATAGATAGTCCGGGTCAGTTCCTCCTCGTAGACCTCGGTGGAGATTTCTTCCCCATTGACCACGGCAATGGCCTCCTGGTCAGGGATAATTACCAGGCTCAGAGCAACCTCGGCGCCGCTGGGCTCGGCAGGCTCATCCGCCGTCGGAGCGGGGGATGGCGCTGGAGATTCAGTCGGTGTGGGAGGAGCGGTGGTAGGCGTAGGCGTGCCCTGTTCACCACAGGCGACCAGGGCTATTATCAGCAAGAACGTCATGGGAAGCAGAATTCGTTTCACGATATTTATCCTTTCTCAATTTTTAGAGTTTTTGACGAGCCTGGGTCTACCTTCCCGAAAGCTCCAACAGAACGAGTTTTGCAAAGATCTGAGTTATCTGGCACGTTTGGGTTCACTTGGTGGCTGGTTTTTAGCTTTCGGGAAGGTGACCTGAACGCTTACAATCCTTTGTCTTTCAGCAGTGGAATCAGTTGGGCCGCTGCCGGCTTGGTGTAAAATCTGACCATGCCAGCCTTACTATTCGCATCTAAAACCACCGCCAACAGCAGTTCGCCGTTCAAATTATGCAAGTAAAAGTCATACTCTATACCTTCCTGGTAGATGGATGTAAAGTCCGTCGTGGCCGACGCCAGCACGTCGGAAATGTCCAGATCGCCGACATGGCCTACTATTTCCACGGGATAACCGCTCGAACTGAGCAGCAAGATACAACGAGCCTCGGTGCTGAGTCGCAATTCCTCCAAGTGTTCGCGCACCGCTGGCGGCACCGTTCGTTCGCCGGAGCGATAGGGGTCGTTTTCTATCTGCCCGTCGCGTTTTACCTGTTTGGCGCATCCCAAAGCACGTTCGACGACCTCCTGAATTTGCTCCATGGTGCAAGGTTTCTCGAGATAACCATCGAGATAGCCATCAAGCCCCATGTAGTTGAGCGTCTCGCGCAAACTACCGGTGGGGTAGGCAGTTATCAACACAGTTTTTGTGTTCGGCGATAACTTGTGGATCGCCCGCACCAGATCCAAACCGCTCAGGCCAGGCATCTTGTAGTCAGAGATGACCAATGCATACGATTCTTGCCGGATTTTTGCTAATGCTTCGTCGCAGTTGGTTGCGATGTCAACGATGTATTCATGGCCCATTTTACTCAGTTTCCTAGCCAGCATCATGGTTATGACCACTTCATCGTCAACAACCAACACACGTTTGAACTGTTTATCGTCTCTCATGAACTTTTTACCATTTGCTACTGGGCATTTTTCGGGGCGGAATTCAGAGCCTCGTTCATTTTTTCCATCTCCCCCCAATTCTGCCCCACCTTGAGGTCGGCCTTGAGGGGAGCCTTGAGGTCGAAAGCGTCTTCCATAACCTGGCGCATCAGCGGTGCGACGGTTTCCATCTTGTCGTCCGGGGCCTCGACGACCAGTTCGTCGTGTACTTGTAGGATTATCCGCGCCCGCAGGCCCCGCTCCTGGAGCGCCCGGTGCAGGCGAACCGTGGCGATGTTGATGATGTCGGCGGCGGAGCCTTGGATCGGTGCGTTGATCGCCACCCGCTCGGCAGCCTGGCGCACATTGTGGGGCGCCTTGCTCCCGGGGAGCAACTCGGGAAAGTACCGTCGCCGCCCCAGCAGTGTCTCCACGTATCCCTGCCGCGTGGCGAGCGCCTTGGTGGTGTCAATGTACTCCCGCACCCTGGGGAAACGCTCAAAGTAGGTCTTGATAAAATCCTCGGCCTCGGCATGTGTCAGGTCGGTCGTGTTTGACAGCCCGTAGGCGGTCTGTCCGTAAGAAAGGCCAAAGTTGACCGCCTTTGCCACGCGCCGCATCTCGGGGGTTACTTTTGCCAGCGAAACGCCCATGATGGCGGCGGCAGTGCTGGCGTGGATGTCTTCTCCGCGAGCGAAGGCGCTCAACAGCCCCTCGTCGCCAGAGATGTGAGCCATGACACGCAACTCTACCTGCGAATAGTCGGCGGCGATCAGTTTCCAGCCCGGTTCGGCGATAAAGGCCCGCCGCACCTGACGCCCCAGTTCCGTGCGGATAGGGATGTTTTGCAAGTTTGGGTTGCTGCTGCTCAGCCGTCCGGTAGACGTTCCGGTCTGTTTGTACGAGGTGTGCAGCCGCCCCGTGCGCGGATTGACGAGTTTGGGCAGCGCGTCCACGTAGGTAGACTTTAGTTTGGCCAGCCCCCGTTGCTCCAGGATGAGGTCAATGACCGGGTGTTTTCCGCGCAACTTTTCCAGCACCCCCGCCGCCGTCGAATAGTGGCCCGATTTGGTGTGTCGCAGTCCTTGTGTGGGCAATCCTATTGTCTTGAACAGCGCGTCGGAGAGTTGCTGGGTCGAGTTGACGTTGAAAGAGTAGCCCACCATCTTTTGGATGCGGGCATTCAATTCGCCCAGGCGGGCAGCCAGTTCCTCTGACATTTGTTCAAGCACCGTGGCGTCGAGCCGCACGCCGGCCCTCTCCATCGCCGCCAGAACCGGCATCAACGGCATCTCTACCTCGGTAAAGAGCGACCAGAGGTGTTTTTCCTTCAACTCCACCTCCAGGACAGCCGCCAGGCGGTGGGTCATGTCCACGTCGGCGCACGCATAAGGGGCCACCCGCTCGACCGGTACCTGGCGCATGGTGATCTGCTGCTTGCCCTTGCCGATCAGGTCGGCGATGGGAGTCATCTGCTGCTTGAGCCGCGCCCAGGCCAGGTTCTTGAGCCCCAGGTTCTTGGAGGTCGGGTTGACAAGCCACTCGGCGATCATTGTGTCAAAGGCCAACCCCTCCAGATGCGCCCCAGCTCGTTGCAGCACGGTCAGGTCGTACTTGAGGTTGTGGCCGCACTTGCGCAGTCCGGGATCACTCAGCAGAGGGGCCAGTGCCTCGAGCACCATCTCTGGCGGCAGTTGTGGATCGCCGTCCGGGGCGGCGACGGGGATGTAGTAGCCCTGCCGGGGAGCGCCGGTGAGGGCGATGCCGACCAGATCGGCCTGCATAGGATCGGTACTGGTAGTCTCGGTGTCGAGCGTCAACGCCGGAGCGTTCGCCAGTCGCGCCACCAACTGATGGAGAGCCTCCTCGTCGGCGACGATCTGGTAGTCGGCGCTGGGCGCTGGCGCGGCGGCGGATGTTTGGCCGAACAGGCCGAGTTGGCGGGCCGCTCCCACTGGCTCGAGAGACGCTGTCTCCGGCAACCGCTCGGCCAGCGAACGAAATTCTAATTCGCGGAAGAGGTCCATCACCTGTTCGCTGTCGAAGGAGCGCACGCGGCAGGCGTCGAGGTCGAGTTGCACCGGCGTGTCGCACACGATGGTCGCCAGGTGGCGGCTGAGGAAGGCCAGGTCGCGCCCCGCCTCCAGTTTGTTCCGAAAGCGGGCCTGAATCTCGTCCAGGTGTTTGTAGATTTCCTCCAGCGAACCGTATTGCTGGAGCAACTTGGTGGCGGTCTTTTCGCCGACGCCGGGCACGCCGGGGATGTTGTCGGATTTATCGCCCATCATAGCCTTGAGGTCTACCAACTGAGCCGGCGTCAACCCCTTGTAGCGCCGCTGCACCTCCTCCAGGTCATAGACCACCGTGTCGGAGAAGCGCCAGCGCGAGGTGAGGACGCGGGTGTGCTCGTCCACCAGTTGCAAGAGGTCCATATCGCCGGTGACGATGAGTGTGTCAACCCCTCGTTCTCTCGCCTGGCGGGCCAGCGTCCCCAGCAGATCGTCCGCCTCGTACCCCTCCTGCTCAAAGATGGGAATGTCCAGCGTCTCTACCACCTGGCGGACGCGCTCCATCTGGGAACGCAACTCGTCGGGCATTTTGGCGCGGTGGGCTTTGTAGTCGGGGTAGACGTCGTGGCGAAAGGTGCGCCCTTTATCAAAGGTGACGGCGATGTGAGTGGGCCGCTCGTCGCGCAACACATTGAGCAACATCGAGGTAAAGCCATAGACGGCGTTGGTCAATTCGCCCTGCGAGGTCTTCATATCCTCGGGCAGGGCGTGGAAGGCGCGATAGGCCAGCGCGTGGCCGTCAATCAGCACCAGTTTCTGGGACATACCCCATCTGCCTCCAAGATTCGCCATTCGCTACTCGTAATTCGCCCTCATTCTACCGCGAGGTGGGGAAAAGTCAACTCTCACTTGCCCTCTTCCGCCTCACCGTCTATAATCCTGGATAGGATTGACAATGGCCCTACAGACGTCCTGGCCACATTCCGGCAAAACCCGGCCTTTATGCGTTGCGTGACCGTCGGTTCTACTCTAAAACACACCAGGTCTTTACAGTGGCAGCCTGACTGCCAGACGGCGCACGCCATCGCCAGCGCGGTCCACGACGCGCAACACGAGCACACTGGTGTCGTCGTGTGGCCTCCCGTTATCCAATGCCAACGCCTGCTCGAGCAGGCCATCGGCCAACTGATGGGCACTGGTCTCGCCTTGGCCCATCAGTTCCCGCACCGCTGCCGGGACGTCAAAGACGCGGCTTGAGCGCACTCCGGCCATCTCTAGGCCATCCGTGTAGACCACGACCATTGTCCCTGCATCCAGGGGCAACTCGGTGACCTGTGGCTTGGTGCCGCGCCGCACGCCGACTGGTTCCGACGGCGCGTCGAGCAAGTGTAGCCCGCCTGCGGGCGTTACGACGATGGTGGGGCAATGGCTGTTGCGCGAAAGCACCAACGTACCGGAAGTCAAGTCCACCGAGACGATGTTGAGCGTGGCGGAGACCTTGCCGCCTTTGTAGGTGTAGAGATAGTCGTGGGCTGCGCGGGCTGCCGCGCCATCGCGCACTCCCTCTGCTAGTTCAGAGAGGGCCTTGCGGGCTACCAGGTTGCTGATGGCTTTGGCCGCTCGTCCAGAACGCTGGCCATCCACCAGGACGAAGGAAAAGCCACCGTGAGGGCGTTCGATCATTTCCAGCGTATCCCCACTCTCACTAGTGGCCCATTTACCTATCTTGGCAACAACAACTTCAATTTCCATATTTACTCAGCCTCAACCTCAACCTTATTATACCCGTGTTGGAGGTACAAGCCAAGTTTGAATTATTTCTACGGTGTGTTATAATTTCCAGAAACCAATGACGTTCTTTTGTCTGGGAGAAGGAGTATTCTTATGAGTTTTGAGGTTTGGAGATCCTGGAGTGGGTTGACCTTCCTTCAATCTGAAATCTGGGAATATCTCCTCTTGGCGCTCTATGTGCTGGTGACAGTTGTATTTCTCGTTCGTTCCTGGCAAGATTTCAAAAGACTGAACTGGCGTCGCCTGCTCCTGTTCCTGGCTTTATTGGCGGCATCCCTGATCGTCAATAACTTGCTGGTGCTCGAGTTCTCTCTGCCCCGGCTGCTTCCACCCCCAAATGTTCCCACCGAGCCCGCCAGTCCGTATGCACCATTGTTAGGAGCACTGCCGGTCGCTATTGCTGGGGCCTGGTTGGGCGCAGGGCCAGCGTTATTGGTGGGATTGGCCGGTGGAATCCTGCGTGTTGGGATGGCTTATGGCGGTATCACTGAACCTTTATATTTTGCCTTTTTTGGCTTCCTGGTCGGCTTTTTTCTGCGTCAGGATTATCAAGGCCGCTTGCTGCTCATCGTGCGCCAACCCATCGTCGCAGTACCATTGGCGGCTATCTTTGTGTCTCCGTTGCATCTACTCTCGGTGTTCGCTCACACGGCAGGTTCGGGTTTGGCAGGATTCGACTACTCCGTGATGTTAACGCGGGCCAATCTGGGCCCTGCGCTGATCGAAAGTTTCGTGGCTGCGCTCGTTATACAGGGGATTTACCTGATCTTTGCGCGCCTCCGCCCCGTCCGCGCGGCGCACCGACCCCCGCCCTACAGCCGCACCCTGAGGCTCAGGCTGCTTTTCCTGTTCGTGCCCCTGATATTGTTCATGACCGCCGTGCTCGTCTACGCGGTGACGGCGGTAACCCTCCGGGTGGCGACCTCGGAGGCGGTGAACGAGATGGCGCGAGATGCCAACAGCGCCGCCGAGGGTATCCCCTACTTTATCCACACTGGGCAGGGATTGTTGGAGCAGTTCGCCACCAATAAAGTGTTGCGGCACGGCGACCCAACCACACTGGAGGATCATCTGCGCGGCGACATGCGAAGCGTGGTCTTTTTCGACCAGTTGATGTTGTTCGACTTGGACACACAGCGGTTGGCGATGTATCCCCCGGCGCCGACCGGCGACCCGGAACTGACCATGCAGGAAAAGACACTGTTGCAGCGTGTGGTCGAGAGCGGGGCGACGCAGATCAGTTCCGTGCATCACTCGCAGCGGGGTGAAGCCATCCTTTCATTCCTGGCGCCGGTGAAGGGTGAAGAGATGGATGAGCACGTCGGGGTGTTACTGGGGCGCACTCGGCTTGACATCAACCCCGTGATACGTCGGGTACTGGCAAGTTTGCAGTGGACTCGCGCGCGTGGAGAAGGATTTGTGGTAGATTCAGAAGGGAACATCGTTGTCCATTCCGATCCTGACATGCTGCTTGCTAGATGGCATATGGACGAAGACTGCCCTCGCATCGCCACCGTGTTGCAGGGTTGGGCCTACGAGAGCCGCAATCCCATAGACAACACGCGCCAGTTGGTCTATTACTTACCGGTGGAAGGGCACCCGTGGGCAGTGGTGATTCGCTTGCCCTACGAGGTCGTGCTGGAGCAGGCTACCCAGGTTGCCACTCCCCTGCTTTTCCTCCAGATCCTGTTAGGGGGTGCACTGGTGATCGTCATCCCGCTGGCCACCGGCTGGATGACCCGTCCGCTCAAACAGTTGGCCTCCGCAGCCGATCACATCGCCGAGGGTGACCTCACTCATCCCGTGCAGGTACCCGGCAGCGACGAGGTGGCCCGGGTAGGAGATGCGTTTGAAGGTATGCGCGTGCGGTTAAAAGACCGGCTGGAAGATCTCTCGTTGCTACTGCAAATCAGCCAGGCGGTCTCGGCGACGCTGGAATTGCCCGAGGGGGTACCGTTCATCCTCGAAGGAGTACTGGAGGCGACCCACGCGCGGGTGGCGCGCATCGTCCTCCTTTCGACTAGCGGCGATCCACAGGTGGTGATGGGGCGGGGAACCCCACGTGAGGGGTTGGGGATACTCGACCGTGCGCTCGCTACGGCGGCTCGAAAACTGGAACATCCCATGGTCGTGGAAAACCTGGCCCGGGCCAAGACGCTGGCTGATCCCGAGACCCTGAGCGGGCCGATCAAAGCGGCCATCGCGCTGCCCGTGCGTACCAAAGACCTGGTGACAGCAGTGATGTGGGTGGGGTATGGTGAGGTTCACCAGTTCGACGCTTCAGAGATTGACCTGCTCTCTACATTGGCCAGCCAGACGGCGGTACTGGTGGAGAATGCCCGCCTGTTCCAGTCCGCGGAGGGCGGGCGGAGGCGGCTGGCGGCGATCCTGACCAGCACTACCGACGCTATCCTGGTCACAGATCGCGACGACCGCATCCTGTTGGCCAATCCGTCCGCTGAACGGGCTTTCGACATCGCAGCCAGCGAGATTGTCGGTCAAAAGATAAACGAGGCGGGATTGGCGCCCGTGTTGGTGCATGTCTTTGAGGAGCCTCTGCCTCCGAGCGAGGCGTTGACCGAGGAGGTCCCCCTGCCCGATGGTCGGACGTTGTACGCCAGTGTTTCGACTATCTTGAGTGCCGATGGTGAACGGATCGGCCGCGTGGCCTTGATGCGTGACATCACTCATCTCAAGGAACTGGACGAGTTAAAGTCCGAATTCGTAGCGACGGTTTCGCACGACTTGAGAGCGCCGCTGACGTTTATGCGCGGCTACGCGACCATGCTCCCGATGGTGGGCGAATTCAACGACAAGCAGCGTGAGTATGTTGAGAAAATTCTGCACGGCATTGGACAGATGAGTGGACTGATTGACGATCTGCTCGATCTGGGGCGCATCGAGGCCGGAGTGGGACTGGAGCGCAAGCCCTGCCATCTGGGGGCGGTGCTGGTCGAGGCGGTGGACGGCATGCGCGCCCGGGCGACCGTCAATGGGCTCACTCTGCGGCTGGAACCAGCCGAAGGCGTGCCACTGATTGCAGGCGACGCCGCATTGCTGCGCCAGGCGATCACTAACCTGGTGGATAACGCCATCAAATACACCCCTAGCGGTGGCATTATCACGGTGGGATTATCTGTGTGCGACGAGCAGGCGCTGATTCGCGTCACCGACACAGGGTTTGGCATTGCGCCGGACGATCAAGTGCGCCTGTTCGAGAAATTCTACCGCATCAGGCGGCGCGACACGATGGACATACCTGGAACCGGCCTGGGGCTGGCAATCGTCAAGTCCATCATCGAACGGCATGGCGGCAAAGTGTGGGTGGATAGCGAACTGGACAAGGGAAGCACGTTCTACATCAGTTTACCTTTGGGCGAGGCAGAGCCCCCGGAGGTAAAAGTTACGCAGTAACTATCTTGACAATGGCGACTGTGAAGCCCGGCGAATAAATTCGCGGGCAACTATTGCCAAGTCCACCTGCGTGGACTGTCTCAGTCGCCGAAGGGCGACTTTGCAGATTTAGCACGCGGTTTTAACCGCCGTGCGATTTTTCCCCTTCCTCCGTGGAGAGAACAGAGGGGATAGCGAGGTGCGGCATGGCATTACAAATCGGCATCGTAGGCCTGCCCAACGTGGGCAAGTCCACTCTCTTTAACGGTCTCACGCAGGCCGGGGCCGCCGTAGCGGCCTACCCTTTCACCACGATCGACTCCAATCGGGGCGTGGCGGTGGTGCCCGATCCGCGCCTGGAAGCCCTGGCGCTGATGGTTGGGCCGGAACAGGTGACCCCAGCGACGGTCGAGTTTGTAGACATTGCAGGCCTGGTGCGTGGTGCTCATCGGGGCGAGGGGTTGGGTAACCAATTCCTGGGCCACATCCGCAACGTAGACGCTATCGCCCTGGTCTGTCGCTGCTTTTCCAACCCCGACGTGGCACACGTGGAGGGATCGGTGGACCCGCCGCGTGACCTGGAGGTGCTCGACCTGGAACTAATCTTGGCCGATCTGGACGTGGCGGAGCGGCGGCTGGACAAAGTACGTTCGGCGGCCAAGGCCAGGCCGCGTGATTATGCCGCAGAGTTGGAGGCGCTGGAAGAATTGCGCGCGCGCCTGCAGGCGGGAGTAGGGGCGCGGTTACCGCGCCTCTACTGGGTGGCGGGTGGGGCGACCGGGGCAGCGTTGGTGCAAGAGATGTGTTTGCTCACCGCCAAAAAGCGCGTCTACGTGGCCAACGTCGGCGAGGAGGATCTGCCTACCGGTGGCCCATTGGCCCAAGAGGTCGCTCACGTGGCGGCGGCGGAAGGCGCCCCTTGCGTCGTTCTCTGTGCCCAATTGGAGGCCGACTTGAGCGAATGGCCCCCCGACGAGGCCGCCGCTTACCGGGCAGACGTGGGGCTAGAGCACTCTGGGTTGGAGGTGCTGGCCCGGGCTGGCTACGAGGTGCTCGATCTGATCACCTTTTTCACTATCACGGGTGGTCGGGAGGTGCGTGCTTGGGCGATACAGCGCGGTGCCAAAGCGGCTCAAGCGGCCGGCAAAGTCCACAGCCAGATGGAGCGTGGTTTCATCCGCGCCGAGGTGCTGCATTTCGAACAACTGGCAGAGGTGGGGAGCTGGCAAGCGGCGCGAGAGCGGGGCATCTTGCGCATCGAGGGCCGTGATGGGCCAATCCAGGATGGGGACGTGTGTCTGTTCCGCTTCAGCCCGTGAGTAGGGTGAGTGACCAATGTCAAGTTAAGGATTGTAAAGACCTGCCAGGTTTCCGCCAGAGCTTTTGTGAGCCAGATTCGACACGATTAACAGTGTATTTCCGTTCGAAAGTGCCTCATAAAACCTGGCAGGTCTG
>Ga0136651_10000697_pt1 | contig 18443 bp, 7 predicted proteins | sample Mar14236cmmetaG_FD_94867 | JGI IMG/M metagenome (GOLD analysis project Ga0136651, IMG submission 94867) | Marine hydrothermal vent microbial communities from Guaymas Basin, Gulf of California to study Microbial Dark Matter (Phase II) - Marker... ... | reverse complement strand
GTTTAGCGACGTTCGCTTGCATCCTGCGCAGCCCGTCACGGTCCTTCAGGATCTCGATTAATGCTTTCCTCAGTGCCTGTCCATCCCCCGGGGGGATCAGCCGCCCGTTGTACCCGTCCCGGACCAGCTCCGGGAACGTCCCCACCCGGCTCGCGACCAGCGGTTTGCCGAACTCGAACGCGGTGAGGGCCACGGCGCTTTGCGTGGCGTCCAGGTACGGCGCCGCGACGAGGGAGCTGCGATGGAGAAAGGTGATGATCTCCTCGTTGCCCAGGTAGCGGTTGTGTATTTCGACGTTCGGGTGTTTTTCCCAGCGCGAGAGGTCGCGGTCGACCCTGCCTGCGCCCCCGATGATGAACCGCGCCTCCGGCACCTCGCGCAGGACCCCCGGGATGGCGTCCAGCAGCAGCTCGACCCCCTTGTAGCGGTCGATACGGCCCCACTGCAGCACCGTGGGGAACTCCTCGCCGGGAGGATCCTCCGGCTCGAACAGGCGGAAGGTCTCGTTCGCCCCGTTGAGGAGGGAGACGACGCTCTCCTCCGGCCTCCCCGACAGCTCGATGACCCTGCGCCTCAACGCTTCCCCGTGCTGCACGATAATTCGGGCGTGCCGTGTGACATAGGTGCGGAAGAGACTGTGCGAGAGGCGGGGCCGGACGCCGAAATGCTCGTCGTAATCGTGGATCGTGTGGATTTTCGGGATGCGGGGGGTGCCCATGTACAGGGGAACCTGGTGCCCGGAGACGCCGTTGAAGTGGATCAGGTCGAAGCGCCCGCGCCGCAGCCAGCGGGCGAAAAGCTGGTTGTAGAACTGGTTGCGGAGATCGAGAATCCTGTGGGACGGGCTGCGGAACAGGTAGAGAGGGAAAGGCGGCGCATCGGCCAGGTATTCCCAGAACCTGCCGGGCAGCAGGTCGGGGCGCTCGTTGCGCAGGTCGGTGAAACCGAAGGGTACATCGTCGAGAGAGATTTCGAGGAAGCTCTCACGGTAGGGGTTCCTCGCGACATGCATCACCAGCGTGAGGTCCACCTCGCCCGCGATGCGTTTCATCACGGGGAAGTTGTTATCATGGTGCCCGACGGCGATGACCGCGAGTTTCATCCGACAGCCCGGTTGGGGTCGATTCCCTGGAAGGGAAAAGAAAGGCCGGCCGCGGGGCGCGCAGGGGGAGAGGGGGAACCCGGCATGGTCAATCGACAACCTGCTTGATCGAGTCCAGCACCGTCCCGTCCACCCACTTGACCACCGCGATGTCCTTCTCGCCGAGTTTCGGCCTCTCCGGCGGGCCGCCGCAGAGGCGTTCGACCTCCTCCTTGATCCGCTCGATGGGGATGATCGGCAAACCGGAATTCTTCGTCGCTTCGATCAGGTCCTCCCGCCTCGGGTTGATCGCGATCCCGCGTTCGGTCACCACGACGTCGATCAGTTCTCCCGGTCCGACGAGGGTCGTGACCTCGTCCACGATCACCGGGACACGGTCGCGGAGGCTGGGGATGGGGAGGATGGTGCACTTGCTGAACAGGCAGTTCTGCCATCCGCCGATGCCGTGCAGCATCATCCCGTCCGAATGGGTGACCACGTTGGTGTTGAAGTGGACATCGACCTCGGTGGCGCCCAGCACCACCGCATCGACGATGCCGGCGAAGTTTCCCTTCCCGTGGTAGTTGTAGCTGGTGAACGGGCTGGTGTTGACGTGCCCGGGGTTTTCGCGCATGCTGCGCACGCCCTCCAGGTCGAAGGTCTGCCCGTCGAGGATGTAGTCGGTCAGCCCCTCCTCGAGCATCTCGACGAGGTACTGTGTCGATCCGCCGCGGATGAAGCGGGCCTTGATCCCTTCCCTGCGCATGATCCCGGCGGCGAAGTGGGCGAAGGTGAGGGCGGTTCCCCCGGCCCCGGCCTGGAAGGACCAGCCGTCCCGCAGGATCCCGGCGGCGTGGACGAATTTCGCGGTCAACTCCGCGATCCGCAACCGGTCCGGGGAGCGTGTGATCCGGGTGGTGCCGCTGATGATCTTCTCCGGGTCTCCCACCTTGTCGAGGACGACCACGGCATCCACGTTCTGCCCCTGGATCTGCCAGGGGACGCAAGGGAATGGGACGAGGTTGTCCGTCACCACGATGACCCTGTCCGCGTACAGGCTGTCCACGAGGGCGAAGCCGAGCAGCCCGCAGGCCGAGGGACCGCGGTCCCCGGTGGCGTTCCCGAAGGCGTCGGCGGTCGGGGCGGCGATGATCGCGATGTCGATGTGCACCTCGCCGTCCTGGACCGCCTGCCAGCGGCCCCCATGGCTGCGGAGAACCCCCATGCCGCGCATTTTTCCCCGGCTCGCGTAGTCGCCGAGGGGACCGTTCAGCGAACCCTCGATGTGGTGGATGGTGCCATCCTCGAGACGGTCGATCAGGGGGGCGTGGCAGGGAAAGGCGGCGGAAGGGAACCACATCAGGTCCTTTACTCCCATCTCCTTCGCCGCGTCGAACACGCGGTTCATCACCAGGTCGCCGTTGCGGAAATGGTGATGGCTGGAGAGGGTCATCCCGTCGCGCAGCCCCACTTTTTCCAGTGCTTCGTGCAGAGACCCGACGGTTTTATCGCCGTCCGCGGGATACTCGGCGCAGGTGGCGATGGGTGGAGAAGCCTTGAATCCGCTGGGCTTGTAGGCACCCACCCCCTGAAACGGCGTCTGTTCCTTTCCGTTCACCACGGTCGGCACCAGTCTGCCCGCGGCATTGCGTACCCGCTTCATGGTTTTCTATCCCTTGATGTTTCGCCTTGTTCGTCCGGTCGGGAACCTCCCGGATCATCAGGATCGGGAAAGTGGAAGATGCACAAAGAAAGCGGGTCGCGACAAGAGGCGCGGTGGCATGGGAGAATGGGGATTGCACCCCTCCGCACAAGTCGCCGAAGCGTATATTCGGATATCCGCCGGGGCTGGAATCGCGGTCTCACCGGACCGGTGTTCATGATAGGGGGCGGTTTCTCCCTCCACACACCGGGTACGACAGGCTCCTCAAACGTTGAGAGGCTCCATTGGAGACCAGGGAGGAAGTGGGGTGTCGGCCCGTTGTTTCCCGCGGTCGAAGATGTTTACAGAGCGATGGAAACGAAGCGCTTATGTGTGATCCGGATCACAAGATCCAGGGCGGAGAGAGGGGATCGGGGAGGGATGTGACGCGGGGAAAAGAAAAACGATTTCGCCTGTTGGGGTGCGATGAGTCTTGACAAGTACCTTCGGGCATCCTAGTTTCCAGACTATTGCAGAGACTGCCGGCCTTTGAGTTGAAAAAATCTCATACCCCGCTAAACAAAATATGCCACTTCTATGCCACGAAATGTTTTGGTCATGCGGGAGGGCGTTGCAGTATGCAGCCATGTCAAGGGTTTCCATACCTTTACTCCTTCCTGAATCATGCTCCAGAGTCCGAAAATCATGGGTGAACTTTGTGGGGAACGTGTAGCGTTCTGCTTCACAAAGGATCATGGATGTAGCGACTCGTGTCTTCATTGTCAATAGAATTCCCTCGCAGGATTGCAGTCATTCCGGCGAGGGTTGTAACTTTGAAAGGTTGTAATTCCGCAGACCCGGAAAAATCGAGTTCACGATTCCGTTGAGCGTGGGGTGTACCATGAAAGGCAAAGCGCGGACCATTTTGGTGTTGCTCGCGGTCCTGCTCATGGCGGCTGGCGGTTTCGCCGCTGAAACGGGCAAGATTGTCGGGCGCGTCCAATCAGCGGACACAGGGGATCCGCTGATCGGGGCAAACGTCACGATCCAGGGGACACACCTCGGTGCCTCCACGGATCTGGAGGGGTTCTACTATATCCTCAATGTGCCCCCGGGGACCTATGAGGTGAAGATCTCGATCCTTGGGTACAAGGAAGCGTTGTTCAAGAACGTCAAGGTCAGTTCGGACCGTACGACGACCCTCGATGCGAGGATGCAGGAAGCGGTGATGGAGGCGGCTGAAGAGGTCGTCCTTGTCGTGCGTCGTCCGATGATTCGCCGGGACGCCACGGACAGCCGGACAACCCGTACCGCCGACGAGATGGACATGATGCCGGTCGAGAACATCCAGGATGTCGTCCGGCTCACGGCGGGTACGGTCGGGGGCAACTTCCGCGGCGGGCGTGCGACCGAGGTCAACTACCTGATCGACGGCGCCTCGTTCGTCGACCCGATGAACGGCACCTATGAGGGCTTCATCCCCCAGATCGCCGTCGAAGAGGTCAATGTCATCACCGGCGGGCAGTCCGCCGAGTACGGCAACATGCTCTCCGGCGTGGTGTCCCAGGTGACGAAGGAGGGGGGCGACCACTACCGGGGCAGCATACTTTTCCGCACGAACGACATGGCCAGCACCCCCATCGGTGAGCGTGACCAGTTGAAGGACATGCAGGCGAGCGTCTCCGGACCGCTGCCGTTCATCAGTGGACTGGGAGATCTTCGGTTGTTCCTCGCGGGGCAGTATTTCAGCACGCGTGGCCGGTTCGTCCATGATGACAGCACGTTGACCAGCGGTTTCGGGAAGCTGACCTACTCCATCACTCCCCGGCACAAGCTGACCGTCAGCGGCACGCTGTCAAACTCGTATTTCACGATGTACAGCCACCTGTGGAGCCGGACGACGGTTGAGGATCTCCTGGACCAGTACAGCCCGTACCTCCCGGACGGCACGCTTGACCCGGCGAACGTGTTCGTCGATGCGAACGGCAATCCATGGTTCGGCAACGGCCAGGTGGACACCGAGGACCTGAACCACAACGGTGTGATCGATCCCGGCGAGGATCTCGATGGCGACGGCACGGTTGACACTGAAGACCTGAACCACAACTTCAAGCTTGACGAGTACAGCTTACTGGATCATCTCCCTTACTACTTCCAGCACACGGACCAGTTCGCGGTCAAGTGGAACCACACCATCAGCAGCAAGACGTTCTACGAGATCAGCCTCTCCCGTTACAACACGAAGATGACCTACAACACGCGCGAGAGGTACAACGAGGATGCCAACGGCAACGGCATGCTCGACCTCGAACCGCGGTACGGGACCCTCGAGGAGATCCCGGATGACATCCTCGAGCAGTACCGCGATTACCTGAAGGCGGACAACCCGGATGATCCTTCGTACTACTGGTTCGATTTCAACGGCAACGGCGCCCAGGAGTGGGAGGATTTGAACGGGAACGAGATCTGGGATTGGCAGGTCTACGGCTCCGGCCACGACCTCTTCATCGATGAGAACGACAACGGCATCGTCGATGCTTCCGAGAACGCCCCCGGCAGCCAGTGGGCCTCCTGGGGTGATGGCCCCTGGAACAGCCAGATCCGCTGGGAGGATCTCGTCTTCAACTCCAACACCAGGGATAACGACGATTTCTACCTGTATGGTGATGGGAAGACCTACAATCGTGCCCGCTGGAACAAGGACTACAAGATCATCTGGACGGGCCGCGCCAGCATCACCAGCCAGGTGCACCAGTACCACCAGATCAACTCGGGCATCGAACTGAAGTTCATGGAGATCTTCGACCACGATGTCGATATGGCATCCGGCGGGAACGTGTACGGCCAGAACTTCAAAGCGTTCCCCCGCCTGTACGGCGTCTGGGCTGAGGACAAGATGGAATTCGAGGGGATGGTGTTGAACGCCGGCCTGCGCCTCGATGTCTTCGACATCAACTGGGATGACTACCCGGCGGACATCACCGACCCCGTGGTCGACCCGAGCATCGGCGGCCAGGTGAAGAACCCGGTTTCCATCAAGCCGAAGACCTACTGGGGTCCCCGCCTCGGCGTCGCATTCCCGATTACCGAGCGCGACCTCTTGAGTTTCAGCTACAGCCGCAACTTCCAGGTGCCGATTCTCCGGTACGCCTACACCAACGTGAACTGGGATTTCTCCGGCGCCTTCCCGATCGTCGGCAACCCGAACCTCGAGCCGGAGAGGACGACGGCGTATGAGATGACCCTGCGTCACCAGTTCACGACGGACATGGCGGTCGTCGGCACCGGCTTCTACAAGGATATCTCCGGACTGACCGATACCCGCCAGGTGTTCTACGACGCCCGGAACTGGTATGGTCTTTACATCAACCTCGACTACGGCAATGTCCGCGGCTTCGAGGTGAGCCTCGAGAAGCGGTTCAGCCACTTCTACAGCGGCACGGTCAGCTACACCTATTCCGTGGCCAAGGGCAAGGCCTCCAACGCGCGTCAGAACTATATCAACGCCTGGGCGAACAACGTCATCAAGACCACGGAGAACTACCTGGATTGGGATCAGCGCCACACGGTGTACGCCAATCTCCAGTTCATGATTCCCCGTGGGACGAACCTGTTCGGCACGAAATCGCTCGATGGCGTGATGCTGAGTCTCATCGGCCGGTATGGCAGCGGGCTGCCTTTCTCCAGCCCGTCGCGCGACAAGGATCCGCCCATCAACGACCAGCGTCTCCCGTACACGATGTCCTTCGACGGCCGTTTGCAGAAACGGACCTGGTTCTCGGACAACATGGCGTTGGTGGCTTACCTGCAGGTATACAACATCTTCAATCAGGTCAACATCGACCAGCGTTTCTTCCAGGCCAACGCGGACACCGACTGGTACATGAACCAGGACAGCGACGGGGACGGCGTGCCGGACAAGGATGTGGACGGCAAGCACAACGATCCCAGGTACTGGCAGCGGGAACGTGTATTCCAGGTCGGTCTCAAGCTGGAATTCTAACCCAGCGCGGAAGGAGGACCTCGTGAAAGGGTTTCGTTTTGGATTCCTGGCTGCGTTGAGCTTGACCCTCGTTTTCGCAGCCAGTCCAAGCCATGCAAGAAGTATCAAATCCTCCGGTATCAAGGATGGAGGGCAGCAGACGGCGGCGCGGCCGAGCCCGGAGTACCGTGTCCATGATGTCGGCGCATTCTGGAGTGCGGTCTCGAACTTCGGGAACTACGGCGAACCGAACACGACTCTCCCCTCGGGCGAATGGCCCGGCGGCTCCGGAGTCTATTACATCTGGGAAGGTCGTTTCTGGTTCGGTGCCATCGTCGGCGGTGTGCCGCTGGTAAGCCATGCTGATTACGGCAACTATGAACTCGATCCTTCCGAAGGCAGCAGCTTCTTCTTCGGGAGTGGGGGCAAGTCGATCCAGGACGGCGTCGTCGAGTTCGACGACATGACCGATTACCAGGGCCATACCCCGATCGGGATCAAGGTCCGCCAGCGGAGTATGGCCTGGTCCCTGCCGGAGTACGATGATTACCTCGTGTTCAACGTCGAGGTGACCAACGTCAGCGGCGGGACGCTCAACGGCGCCATGGTCGTCTGGGTCTTCGACAACGACGTCGGGAGTGGTCCCGGCGGCGACCCGGACCAACCGCACATCGACGACCTCGTCGATTATGACGGTTGGGTGCCGCCGAACGAAGAGGATGGCCAGCCGTTCCGCGAGGACTGGGTGGACCCGCTCGACCTCGACGGCGACGGGATCACCGGGTACGATTACTGGGGCTGGCCGGTGGCCGACCCCCGGAACCCGTATTGGCAGATTCCCGCCTATGTCGACGAGCATGTGCCCGAGACCAACGAACCCGAACCCGATGGGATTTACGACGAGTACCAGATCTACCTCGATCCCAACGGTCCGGTGATTTACGGGCAGCCGGGAACGATCAAGGAAGGCGAACCGATCACGGATGCGGATGGCAACGTACTGCACGGCTATCTCATCTCCCGCAACACGAGCTACATGTTCGACGGCGATTACCCGCAGAGCGGTGAGAACGACACCGGAGAGCGCACCCTGACGACACCGGTGGCCGGCTTCATCGGGACGCGGATGATTTACATCCCGATGGACCCGTTCTACGAGACGCCGGAGGACACGATTCCCCGCCCCTATTCACACCAGTGGTGGAACTGGGAGTCGGATCCCGGGTCGGACAAGGAGAAGTACGAGTACATGGAGGGGACGCACACCCTGTCCCAGGGCAGGAAATTCATGCCGCACCCCTTCGATTACGGCGCCGGCGCTCCGGTGTTTGACTACCGTTACATGCACACCATCGGCCCGTTCAATGGCTGGGCCGACGGCGAAACCAAGAAGTTCGTGATGGTCACCGGTGTCGGCTGGGGCCTTCAGGGTATGAGGGAGATCCTCGACAACGCGGTCGTTGCGTATTACAAGGGCGATCCCTTGGATATCGGTGACCCCATGCACCCCGGCTTGCCGGAGCAGGCGGGTTTCCACAGCGACATCCGCCAGGATGGCCACTTCCTGCTGCCGATTCCGCCGCCGATCCCGGACCTCCATTACAGCGCCGGCGATGAGAGCGTCGACTTGGTCTGGGACGACTACGCTGAGCGCGCCATCGACAGCTTCATCGGGCGGACGGATTTCGAGGGGTACAAGATCTACCGATCGAAGTTCAACGCGCAGGACTGGGAGATGATCGCCGCCTGGGACAACCGTTCCGAGCCGGTGTTCATCCGCGACAGCGAGGGTGATACGCTCAACCCGGTGATCGTGGGCGGTGATACGATCACTTTCCATGAACCGGGCTATGAGGAAGCGAAGGCTGCGGGGAGCTTCCAGTACCTGCCCGTGGATCTGCCGGATATCGTTCACGCCTACACCGACAACGGCGGTTCCTTCGTGGGTGCCGACGGCCTGCCGCTGTTCCGCGGCATCGAGCGTCCCATCAACGGGTTGAAGTATTACTACGTCGTGGTTGCGTACGACCCGGACAAGCCGGACAGGGGCCTCACTTCGTCCGAGTCTTCCAAGGCGAACTACCGCAAGACCCTTGACGGCGCTCCGGATGCCGTGGTCCCGCGGACGGACGCAGCGCCCGATAACGTCCTCGACAATGTCCGCGTGGTTCCCAACCCTTACAAGGGCAGCGCCCAGTTCGAGGCGGCCTACGAAGACCAGGTGATGTTCACCAATCTCCCGGCGCTCTCGAAGATCAGCGTTTTCACCATGACCGGTGACCTCGTCTGGGATTACAAGCACCGTGACGCCACCTCCGGCGTCGCGATCTGGAACCTGATCAGCCGCAACAACCAGAAGGTCGTTTCCGGCCTCTACATCTACGTGGTTGAGACGGAAAGTGAGAAGAAAATCGGCAAGATGTTGATTGTCCGATAGGACCGCCAACGGGAGTCGGATCATGAAGTCGTTCAGAAAGCCTTTCACCTGGGGGTTAACGGCTGCCGTGGTGGTGCTTTTCGCACTTCATCCCGCGCAGGCCGGGGAATTCGCCAAGGTGGGAACGGTGGGAACCCAGTTCCTGAAGATTCCCATCGGCGCGAGAGGCGTCGCCATGGGGCACGCGTTTTCCGCCCTCAGCAACGATGCCACGGCCATGTTCTGGAATCCGGCCGGCTTGACCTCCATCGAGGGCAGTACGGTATTGCTGGAGCATGTCAACTGGCTGGCGGACATGAGCTTCGACGCGGTCGGTGCGGCGCACAAGCTGAACAACGCCTGGGCTGTGGGTGTTTTCGCCGCGACGTTGAACAGCGGAGACATCGAGCGCACCACGGTGGAGTTCCAGTCGGGGACCGGGACCTATTACGCGGTCACCGACATGATGGCGGGCGTAACCGTCGCCACGATGCTCACCGACAGGTTCTCGTTCGGCGCGAACTTGAAGTACGTGCGCGAGGACCTGGACGGCGAGATCGCATCGGCCTATGCCGTGGACGTCGGGACCAACTACGACACGCGCTGGCATACGATCAAGCTGAGCATGTCCATCCGCAACTTCGGCCCGGAGATTCAGCTCGCCGGAACCTACGTGGACTATGACCGTGGCCAGCCGTACGCGGAGAAGGAATTCCTGCCGTATCAATTCCCGATGATCTTCAAGCTCGGGTTTTCCGCCGAACCGATCAAGACGGCGACTCAAACCCTTACCCTCGTCGGTGAGCTTGAGCATCCCAACGACAATCTCGAGCGGTACAACATCGGGGCCGAATTCGGCTTCCAGCAGTTGTTCTTCCTGCGTGGCGGGTATGTTTTCCGCCATGACACGCTCGGTCTGTCCGCGGGCATCGGCGCGATGTGGAACGGATTCGGGATCGATTACGCCTTCAGCGATTTCAGCGTACTCGATCAGGTGCACCGGTTTAACGTGCATTTCACATTTTAGCTGAAGCCTGGACGAGAGGGAGTTTCTGAAAGGCTTTGGTTTGAATTCGGAAGGGGAGGGCCGCATGTCCCGGAAGCGATGGGTCGGCGCTGTTGTCATGATCGCCCTGATGGCGGTCGGAGCGACGGCGGCCGCCCAGCCTGCGATTGTCAGCGCCTGGTACGATGAACATGCAAATATCCTCGGGATTGAATTCGACACTGCTGTTCTCGGTGGCCAGCGTGATGTCCTCGTGGCGGGGATGCTCCTTGATGATGATGCGGGTGGGCCGTTGCCCGATTACGCATTACGCGGCGGTACGATGGTGTCGCGTGGTGACGGGGAAGAGGCGATCGTGAAAATCCGCCCCATCTTCGGGGGTATCATTGACAACTATACCTACACGGATGCCGAGGGGAACGAGATTCCGCGTAATTGTTGGGGCAACGATTACGGGGATGTGAAGCAGATTGAAACCGCCTTGAACCACGATAATCTCCGCCTCTACGTCCCCGAGGGTGCGATCAAGGCGGCTGACGGCAGCTCGTTCCCCGGCGGCTGGACGGATGTCGAGTACCGGCCGACGGCGGACGGCGACAAAGTTCAGCTCCAGGAAGCGTATTACGACGCCAAGACCAACGTTCTCCGCTTCGTCTTCAACAGGACCATGCAGTACGACCAGGTCGCCGAGGACGTGGCGGAGAGAGATCCCGACACCCGCATTCTCGGGCCGGGCAACGGGACGTTGGACGTGGCCGACGGCGAGGACCGGAACGAAAACGGCGTCCTGGACATGGAACAGGATGTCGTCATCACCAACATCACCTTCAAGGACGGCGAGGGGGGGACGTTCTCTCCGAACAGCGCGTTGGACATGACGAGGATGGATTCCACGGCGATTTCGCTGCAGCCCTCCCGTCAGAACCGTTTCTCGCTGGAGGCCCTCGACCTGAGTTCGCTGACCGTCTCCTTCTCCACGTACACATTCCTGGATGTGGATTACAACCCCGCGGTTCCGGTCAGCGATTTCCCCGTCACGGTGACGCTCGATGATGATCCGCCCGTGGCGGATTCGGCCGCGTACGACTTCGGCAAGAACCAGCTCTTCGTCTGGTTCAACCAGCCGTTGGATTCGGATATCAACGATTACATCATTCTTCCCAAATTCAGTGTACTGGCGACGTTCGGCGAGTACACGGCGACGATCCCGCTGGCGGGCGGTGCGCCGGGTCTCGTCGACGGCAACACCGGCGTCCGAGTCACGCTGCTGGTCGCCGACGCTCACACTCTCGAGGATTCGCTCGATTACTACCGCGAGCTGGGCGCGGACTTCACCACCCATGTCGGGGTGAATGCGGTGCTCAATGACGCCGGCAACGGCAACATTCCGGGGACGGTTTCCCTCTCCTTCGTCGAGGAAAGCTCGAGCCGGAAGGCGCCCGAACCGGTGAGTGCGGCGTACGACGCTTACACAAACGTCCTCTCCGTGGAGTTTGATGTCCGCCTCGACGCCGAAGTTGATCCCACCGGGTTCAGTTTCGTCACCACGGCGGATACGCTGACGTTGAGCGGCGGGACGGTCGTGCGTTCCGGCGGAAACAAGGTCATCGAGATCACGCTGGAACCGGAAGACCAGGTCGCCGTAGAGTCCAACCCCGGAAAGGATTCCTACACCCTCTCCATCGCACCGTACAGCGTCCTCCAGCAGCGCGAGCTGAACGGCAACCGGAAGATCGAGGGGCTTGCGGTCACCTACTCGGCGGACCTGAATCCCCCGCTGCCGAACTATGTCTGGTATGACGCGAACGACGGACTGCTCATTGTCGGCGCCAACATGGCTCTCGGCACCAGCATGGTGGATCTCGGCAAACTGACCTACTCGGGAGTCTCCCTGGCGGCGGGCGAAGGGGATATCACGGTGGAGAACGGCCGTCTCGTCATCCCGCTCGCGGATGCGGCGGTCTCGGCCCTCGCAGAGCTTTCTGACGAGGCGAAGGTACACCCGATCATCGACTTGGCTGCGGGCTTCATCACCAGCCCGGACGATCTCGCTTCCGAGGAGTTCCTGGAGGTCGGAGACAAGGACAGCCTCACCAACGATGTCGAAGGGGCCGAAATGCTGGTCGGCTACGGCCGGAACTTCTACATCGAGAGCTACGAGGCGTTCCCGACTGTCGCACGCATTGTGCACGCGTCCATCCGCGCCATCAGCGATCACGCGGTCTGGTATGTCGCCAACGACCAGTGGACGCCGTACGAAGACAACCAGGACCTCACGCCGTTGAAACCGGCGGAACTCGATTCGGCCATCGCCTACTGGGAGCAGAAGACCCCGAAGGATGCCGACCGCGGTGTGTACGACCAGGTCGTGGATGTGTTCGCCGGGGAGGAGGCCTCCAAGATCCCGGAACGGGTCGATATCCTCTTTGCCGACATCTACGATGAGTATTCCCTCGGCCGGAACGATTCGAATGCCTCGTTCTGGAAGCACGGGTACTTCGACCCGGCGGACCTGCCGAGCCCGACCCACAGCGACATCAGCAACCAGGCCGAGCTGATCATCATCGATTCGCACCCGCAGAGTTTCATGCCCGGCGAGGTCGCCTACACGTGGGACGAGGACAATGAGGAGTGGGACCTTGCGGACACGAGCAAGGTCAACCATGGTCTGCCGGCGCTGGCCAATGTCTTCACGGAATACGTCACCTACAAGGTGGACCCGTTCGAGGATGACTGGGTGCGGAAGGGGATGGCGTATCTGTCCGAGTTCATCGTCGACTCGCCTCCGGCTTTCTATGGCGGCGGTGAGGCGAAGGGATTCGGCGGCAACAACAGCCTCACCTTCATCGGCAGCGATCTGAAGAGCCGCGCCGACTATGTCCATGCCTACATGTTCTTCCTGTACTTGTACGAGAAGTACGGCGGTGTGGACATGATCCGTGAGATCGCGGAATCGCCACGCAAGGGAATCGACGGCGTGAACAAGTCGATCATCGCGCGGAGGGACCAGTTCGACGAATGGCTGCGGGACAAGACGCTGCTCGATATCTACACCGACTTCGCCACGGCGAACCTGATCGACACCACCTACGGCGATGACCACCGGCTGTACGCTTTCACCAACATCATCGGCCAGCGCGGCGTGTCGGGCACGGCGTGGAAGTGGAAGGCCAGCCCGCCGAAGGACAGCCCGCCCTACAACGGAACCTGTCCGGACTGGGGCTTCAACTACTACTTCTCCGGGTATGACCCGTTCAACCCGAACCCGGTGCTCGACCCGGTGAATGATTACCTGAACATCTTCGCCGGGGAGAATTCGACGAACATCAAGTTCCGCAAAGTCAACATCCGCGCCGTTAACACGGCCGGAAACCTCGGGGATCAGTACACGATTCAGGAATTCGAGCTCGATCCCGAGACGAGGAAGGGTTCGGTGCCGATGAGCCCCGGTGACGGTTGGACCTTCGGTCCCGACTACGCCGACAGCACCGATTTCCCGACCTGGATCCTGATCGCGGTGGGCGGCGGCGATTTCCTCGCGACCAACGATGACGGTTCCGCCGAATACAACGACATTTACGTTGTCCCCAATCCGGTCTTCGCCCGCAAGATGGAGGTCTACCTGCTGAGTGAGAAGCCTCTCTACAACAAGGCGGGCGAACCTATTCCCTATGTGTATGCCACGGTGGGATCGGAGACGGGGGAGACCGCTCTGGCGTTCTCGAGCGAGGAGAACTTCGAGGTCACCCAGGTCAGCAACGAACTGTCGAAGTATACCCAGTACCTCTGCGGCGGCTGGCTGGGCGAGCAGGGGACCTACTACTGGCATGTGGAAGCATACTTCGACAACGGCGGCGAGGCGACCTTCAGCACGCGCGTGGTCGGCACGAGCCGCTTCGAAGGCGGCACCGGCGGTGACCTGGCACTGGGTGAGAAGCTGCGGTTGCATGTCCCCGCGACAGCGGTACGGCAGAATACCTGGGCGAGTGCGGTTCAGCTCCCGATGAGCGAAGCGGCGCAGGAGGATGTGTTGAAAGCCGCGCTGCCGGCGAATGGGGAGCGACAGGCCGTCAGCCCGGCGTACCGCCTCGCCCCGGTCGATCTCGAATTCGATGATCCCGCGATGTTGACCATCCAGTACGACATCGATGCGGTCGCCGGACGCGAACTCGGTGTGTACTACCTGCTGGACGGCCGCTGGGTGTATGTCGGCGGCACCGCGGATCCGGAGAATGGGGTCATCCACGTTCCCGTGGCGCGCATGGGCACTTACCAGGTCCAGGCGGGACCGAAGGGTGAGACGGTCGCCGGGCTGCTCGTACCGCAGGAGTACGCACTGGGGCAGAACTACCCGAACCCGTTCAACCCGAGCACGACGATCGCTTTCCAGACGCCTCACAGCGGCCGGGTCAGCCTCATCGTCTACGATCTGCTGGGCCGTGAAGTCGCAAGGTTGCTCGATGGTCATCTTCGCTTCGGGCGGCACCAGGTGACTTGGAACGGTTTGAGCGAACAGGGGATTCCGGCCGGGTCCGGTGTCTATTTCGTCCGGATGCAGGCGGATGGCTGGAATGCGACGAAGAAAATGGTGTTGGTGAAGTAACGGACCGGGGAAAAAGCCATGCATAGCAGGAAGATGTGGTCGAAACGCGCATTGGCGGGGGCTCTCAGCTTACTGCTGTTGCTCCTGTTGCTGGCGGGGTGTGCAACCGAAAGCGAGGATATCCCGACCGGTCCGGCGATCACCGTGGACCGACTCATCAGCGACGGGTGGACCGCCTATGCGCAGGGTGAGTATGATCAGGCGCTCACCAACTTCTCAGATGCGGCGAACGCCGAGGCGAACAACCTCGAGGCGTACCTCGGCATGGGGTACACCTTCGCCCAGCAGCAGGAATCCTCGCGCGCGATTCAGAACCTCGGAAACGTGATCGCCTTGGGCGCGGTGCTTGTAGCCGACGAGTTTATCACGCCCGAGTACTACACCACGCTCAAGGTAGAAGCTTCCGCCGGGAAGGCGGCGACCTACCTCGGGGATCGCGCTTACGACGATGCGGTGGCGTGGGCGGATAGTGTCATCGAGGAAGACCCGGAGTTCGCCCACCGCTGGATTGACGACTTCGGCATCCTGGAGGTGAAACGCATTCAGGCGGAGGCGTACTACGGCGCCGAGGAGTATGCCGAGTGCATGTTCGTCGTCGATGAGCTGACCGGGAGCTTCATTTCCGGCTCCACCCAGATTGTTAATACGACGGAGACCATTGCGGTGACGATCCTCGAGGATACGCCCGCTTCCGGTGTGGCGGAGCTTCATCTCTCCACTCCCAACCTGATCTATCCGTCGAGCGTAACTGACGCCGGCGGCGTGAGTTGCGAGGTGGTCTCCTATGAGACCGGCGGTTCCACGATTACTTTCCGCGCGAACCCAGTGCCGGTCTTTGGCGACCAGTACGATGTGCAGTACCTGTATGCCACCGATTTCGGAGAATTCCTGATCGAGCTGAGGGACGCCCTCGATTCCCTGTGATCGGGAGCGCCGGAGCCGTGGTGGCGTAACGGTTTTCGTTGAAGAATCGGGGAGGAGCACTTGCATCCTCCGCCGAAAACAGTGATCTTTGGTCCTGAAGTAGAGTAGGCAGTATGCAAACAGGAAGTTCAGAGAGAGTAGGGGAAAGCTGTTTAAAGTCAGGAGGGCGTATGTTGCGCAAGTCGTTCTTGTTGTTGGTGGCCCTGTTGCTCGTCATGGGCACGGTCTGGGCTTCGGACATCGAATTCCTCGAGCCGCAGACCAACGGTCGGTCCGGCCCGGTTGCCGGGGTGGACCAGACCGATGATATCTTCTATCTCCAGCGATTTACGAGCGCGGCCGAGTACTATCTCGGTTCCGGGTCGCTGGGAGACACGATGTGCGTCGCGTTCCAGCCGATCGCGCAGTGCTCGATCCTTTATGCACAGCTCCAGTGGTACATCGCGGGTTCCTTCCAGTCCTTCATGTGGGACTACAGCGAAGCGGCCGAGGCGATGTATCCGGACGGTCGTTCCGTGGACCGCGGCACTTCACCGGTGAGCCCCCTGGGCGACATCGTCTTCGGTCCGTTCAACAACTCCTGCACCGCGAGCCAGGACTTCGAGGATCTCTTCACCTCGGATGACCTCCCCGGTGGCGGCGTGGAATGGGGCGACTCGCTGTTCGTCGTCGGCTTCGTCAAGACGCAGGATGACGGCGCTCCGAACCCCCTGGCGGACGATGTCTCCGGCCGCCGCTTCACCTACACCTGGTTCGGCGGTCCCTGGATGGATACCTATGACTATCCGTGGGGCGCGTACTCCAGCGACATCGCCGGCGGCACCGTCGTCGACTTGATGATGCGCGTCGCGGTCAGCTACTATGCCGGCGCTCCGCCCATCATCGGCTCGATGAACCAGCTCCCGAACACGATCAACACGGAGAAGGTGTGCACGGTGAATGTACCGGTCGCCGATGACAACGGCTGGACCACCGACGTCGCCCACCTGCGCGTGCTGGTCAACGGCAGCCAGGTCGACCAGATCGACATGGAAGACCCGGATGCGGACGGCGTATTCACCGCCAGCTTCGACCTCTCCGACTATGGCGTCGTGGCGGGCGACCAGGTGGCCTACTATGTCCACGCGGTGGACGATGAAGGCGCCGAGAACTCGAACGCCGACGACCAGCTCTGGTTCTACATCGTCGAACTCGAGAACCCGGATGCACCGTTGCTCGTCGTCGATGACGGCATGAGTGATCGCGCGAACGTGCTGCTGACCTACCTCGATGACGGCGGCTACGCCTACGAGTGGTGGGACACCGGCGTCAACAAGGGCATCGACGAGTACACCGTGAATGCCGGCTTCCCCGCCGTCTTCGTCATTGGCTGGGGCGCCGCTTCCGTGCCGACCCGCGCTTACGGCGACGATGCCTATTCGGCCTTCCTCGAGGCCGGCGGCAACTTCCTCTTCTCCGACATGGATTACTTCTATGCCAACGGAGAGCCGGAAGAGCCGATCTTCGCCGAGGGTGACTTTGCCTACGACTTCTTCGCCATCGAGAGCGGCACCAATGACCCGGTGCCGACGGACAGCACGTTCTTCGGCGAGGCGGACGATGTCCTCTCCGGCGACTTCGCTGATGATCCGTACGTCACCTATCCGAATGTCGTCTCCGGCGACTGGGCGGACTTCGCGGCCCCGACAGCCGACGGTGAAGCCTTCTTCTCCGGCGTGGACCTCGGTCTGGATGCTGCGATTCGTCATGAAGACGGCGACCAGAAGATCGCCTGCTTCACCTTCGACATCGTCAGCGCCGCCGAAGTGGACACTGGTGGTAACTACCTCCCGACCGACCAGTTCACCACCCTGATGGACAACCTGATGGGCTGGTATGGCATCATCGCCGGCGTCGATGAAGGCACGACGGAAGTGATGCCCCTGTCCTACAGCCTGAGCCAGAACTACCCGAACCCGTTCAACCCGACGACGCACATTCGTTTCACGGTGCCGACGGCGGGCAAGACGCTGGTGAAGGTGTACAACGTGAACGGCCGCGAGGTCGCCACGCTGTTCAACGGTTACATGGCTCCCGGCAGCAAGGTCGTCGAGTTTGACGGCAATGCGCTGTCCAGCGGCGTTTACTTCGTCAGCATGAACTCCGGTTCCTTCAACGCCACCCGCAAGATGGTGCTGCTGAAGTAACCTGAACCGCGATCGACCCCTTCCGCACAGAAGGGATAACGGCCGGGTCCCTCGTGGGCCCGGCCGTTTGTTATTGCATCGGCTCTCGCACTTGCTTGACATGGTGCATCCCACGCGCGCAGTTTGCTGGTGGACGCACCATTCAACACGGGAGGGCGCACCATGCGGAAGCGGCTTCTCCCGATCCCGGTTCTCCTGCTCGTGCTCGCCCCGGTGATCGCTGCTCAGACCACCCTGCTTCATCCCCGCACAGATCCCCGACCCGGTCCCGTCGCCGGAACCGATGAGACGGATGACGTGTTCTTCCTGCAGCGCTTTATTGGCCCGTCGGCGTACTATCTCGGTTCCGGGTCGCTGGACGACACGATATGCGTGGTGTTCGAGCCGATCGCGCAATGCTCGATTCTCTACGCCCAGCTCCAGTGGTTCAGCGCCGGTTCCTACTATTCCTTCCTGTGGGACTACAGCGAAGCGGCCGAGGCGATGTATCCGGATGGCAGGTCTCCAGCCGGCTCCACATCGGTGAGCCCCTTGGGCGACGTCATCTTCGGCCCGTTCGACACTACCTGCATCGGGAGCCAGGACTTCGAGGACCTGTTCACC
>Ga0136651_10000696_pt1 | contig 18445 bp, 16 predicted proteins | sample Mar14236cmmetaG_FD_94867 | JGI IMG/M metagenome (GOLD analysis project Ga0136651, IMG submission 94867) | Marine hydrothermal vent microbial communities from Guaymas Basin, Gulf of California to study Microbial Dark Matter (Phase II) - Marker... ... | reverse complement strand
TGTCATCCCTTCATCCAACGGGTTATTTCCCAGTTTTATAGCTGATAATATGATCCCGCCGATAAACGGCAGGGATAAGATAAAACCGGCAAACTGTAAAATAAAATAATCGATCAGGTAGGCCACAAACCGAAGCCAGAAGCCTGCATACCGGAATTCCTTTTTGTTTTCTTCTGTTAAAGTTTCCATCTTTGTATCAATTATATATAATGTAATGACTATAACTTATTGACGAAATATACGAAATTTTAAGAACAGTTCCCATTTTATTACATTAACTAAAATATCAGGTTCGCTTGAAACCAAAAAACATACTGTTTTTCATGTGCCTTTTTCTCATCTCCGGATTATTGCTTCCGGCACAGAAAAATTTCCGTCCATCGCATTTTTCAGCCGGGGCAGGTTCCGGAATTGTATTGTTGTTCGGTGATATCGGGAATATGGGAATAGGAAGCAGCTTCCATCTCAAAGGCACTTACTCTTTGAATAAATGGGCTTTCAGAATCTCTTTTTTATACGGAACCGTCTCGGACAGCGATGAAGGAACGGCTAATTCCAGCCGCAATTATGCCTATCGGTCTGTGCTGTGGCAGCCTTCCGTTCAGGCTGTTTATTCTTTTTTTGTCGATAAACACAGAGGTTATAACAAAAAAAAGCTGGTAAGATACTGGGACCGCTGGCGGGTAGACGTGATAGGAGGCCTCTCCTTTCCGTATGCTGTCGTTGCACCGGGCAATAACTTTTCTCCGACTGACCTGTCAAAACTGAAGAGCATCTCCCTTGCCATTCCTTTTGGTGTCGGTGTACAGTATGGCATCTCCGAAAACCTTGCTGTCAGAGGAGAATTGATGCCACAATTTGTTTTTTCCGATTATATGGACGGTTTTTCTTCACCCTATTCCGAAGCAAACGATTTTATGTATCTGCTCTCTGTTTCAATCATCTATAATTTTCCTGATAAACATAACAACGGAGCAATATACTGTCCTTATTAAACAAGAACTTATTTAGAAACAATTTAAATTTCTCTGCGGATTAACTCATTTGAAAAATTCTGACATATATTTGTTGACAGAAAGATCATTATGAATGTTTATACACTTATGTTAAACAGTCCTTTCGGCCGTGAAAACCGAATGTGTGGCTTTTGTGCTGCTACACATACGATGAGCATGACCCCGTAAGGGGTTGTCATGATTTTTTATCCGCAATACATATATTTATTTATTTATTGCCTGTTCGATGCAATACTTTTATCATATTGTTAGAACACGGTCAAAAATTTATAAATAACATAACTATTTAGGTCAAATAAATCGGTGGTTATCAACCGGAAAGACCTGAAAAAAACCATGAATGTACTGCATGAGACATTCTTCCTGTCACAATACAGAAAAGTCAATTTGTTTATCGTGGGAGCAGGCAATGTGGGAAGGACGCTCATTCAACAAATTGCAGCACAACGAAAATACCTGCGTGAAGAATTTTCTATCGAATTTAATCTGGCGGGCGTGGCTAATAGCAGGAAAATGTTGTTAAACTATGAAGGCATAAACCTTGACACATGGGAAGAACAACTCGAGTCTGAAAGTTCTCCGACGGATATGGCTTCCTTCGTAAAAAAAATGAAAACCTATAATCTCCGCAACAGTGTATTTGTTGATAATACAGCCAGCACGGAAATTCCGGGATGGTACGAAGAGATTCCGGATACAAGCATTTCCGTGGTAGCCTCTAACAAAACCGGTATTTCGGCAAACTATCCCTTTTTTCAGAAAAACCGGGTCCTGGCACGTAAAAGGAATGTCTCCCTGCTCTTTGAAACCAACGTCGGAGCCGGCCTGCCCGTGATCAGGACCATGAACGACCTGGTACAAAGCGGCGACAGAATCCTGCGCATCGAAGCGGTATTGTCAGGTACGTTGAACTATATCTTCAATACTTTCGGTCCGGAACAACCCTTCTCACAGACAGTGCGCGAAGCCATGCAGAAAGGTCTCACCAAGCATGATCCGAGGATAGATCTCAGCGGAGAAGATGTAGCCCGAAAGATCCTGATCCTGGCCCGGGAAGCAAGAGCCGTTATGAACATTGATGAAGTGAAAAGAGATTCTTTCCTCCCCGAAGAATGCTCCCGCGCCAGGAGTCTGGATGAGTTTTTCGCCTGCCATGCTGGGAGAAATGAGCGCTTCCGGAACCCGTACGCTCATTGCTGAGCCCGGGTTATCATAAATTAAAAAATGCTGCCATGGAAAACGGATCCCTCGGATGCGGGATCTCGGGATCGGGGCCGTCGGTTTTTGCACTCATGCGCGGAGAAAAGGCTGCAGCGAAGGTAAAAACTGCGATGACACAGGCTTACCAGGATACAGGAATCAATTTTAACGCCTATTCCTCAAAAATCGCTACAGAAGAAGTCAAAATAATTTCATGATATAATCAGTTTGATTAAATTTACAGCTGATCATGAGATACATAAGCACGAACGGATCAACACCTTCTGTTTCTTTTCGCGAGGCAGTCCTTCTTGGCCAGGCTCCCGACAAGGGTTTATTTGTTCCCGAAGGGATCCCTGTTTTCCCTGATGTTTTTTTCAGGGAACTTCCGAACCTGAGCTGGGCTGAGATCGCTTTTAGAGTAGCCCGGCCCTACACAGAGAATGATCTGCCCGACGATACCCTGTGGAGTATCATTACCGATGCACTCAATTTTAATATCCCCCTGATACACCTCCATGACCAATGCCATATCCTTGAACTCTTTCACGGACCAACCCTGGCGTTTAAAGATGTGGGGGCTCGTTTTATGGCACGTTGCCTGGCATACTTTACGGCAAAACAGGGTGAAAAAATAACCATTCTGGTAGCTACCTCCGGAGATACCGGCAGTGCCGTTGCCAATGGTTTTTTGGGCGTGGAAGGAGTGGATGTTGTCATTCTTTATCCGAAGGGAAAAGTCAGCGAATTGCAGGAAAAACAATTTACCACCCTGGGAGAAAATATTACCGCTGTGGAAATTGACGGGACTTTCGATGACTGCCAGCGTATCGTAAAATCTGCCTTTGCTGACGATTATTTATGCAGCCGCATCAACATTTCTTCTGCCAATTCAATTAATATAGCACGATTGCTACCCCAATCCTTCTACTATTTTTACGCTTGGGCACAACTTGGAAATCCGGAGGTCAAACCGGTCATATCCGTTCCCAGTGGCAATTTCGGGAACCTTACCTCGGGATTGATGGCAAAAAAAATGGGATTGCCGGTAGCAGGATTTGTGGCTGCTACCAACATAAACAAGGTGGTTCCGGAATATCTTGAAACAGGCGTATATACCCCGCGTCCGTCAATTCAGACGATCGCCAATGCAATGGATGTCGGAGATCCCAGTAACCTGGCACGTATACGGCATATGTATGATAACAATATCCATGAAATACGCAGAGATGTCACCGGTTGTTCCTTTGAAGAGCAAGAAATAAGAAATACCATCAGAAAGGTTTATTTGAATACCGGATATATGCTGGACCCTCACAGTGCGATCGGATACCTGGGACTGATAACCAAACAAAAAGATGAAGATACTCCCGGCATATTCCTCGCCACAGCCCACCCGGCTAAATTCAATGACGTGGTGGCCGAAGAAACCGGGGAACTCCCTGATATCCCTAAAAGACTCGCAAAATGTATGAACCGGGAAAAACAGACCATCCGTATGGGGAATGACTACGGAGAACTGAAGGACTTCCTCCTCCAAACAAAAAAAGAAATGTAATGAAACTTTTTCTTTTTTGCTGGTTACGGAACTCATATACCGGTTTTTCCGGGTACCCGGATTTTGGCCCTTGCAGGAATGATCGGCATTCTGACCGGTTATGCACTAAGCCCGTTAACTCCTGTCATCAAGAGAATTGCCACTTCCTCTTTTGTGATCGTCAGCGGAGGATATGCCTTACTGGTACTGGCCTTCTCTTATTGGCTGATCGATATCAAGAAATCCCGCAGGTGGGTTATCTTTTTTGCCGTTGTGGGCATGAATCCCTTGTTTATCTATCTTTTCGCTCATGTGGGTGGTAGCAGTTTTATCCTGCACATTCTTTATCCTTTTACTCATGCGCTGTTTGCCTGGACCGGAGAGCCCGTCGAGAACATTCTCGCCGCCATACCGGTATGGATCTCCCTTTGGTACATCACCTGGTGGATGTACAAGCGAAAGCTCTTTATAAAAATTTAAAGGTATTTTTTCTTTATCCGGGCTTCAGGTAACGAATCCCTTCTGTCTTTATATTATCACCCTATATCGCTCACCCGTTCCAGCCTCTTCATATCAAGGATGCTGATTTTACGGCCATCCAAAGAGATCAGGTTTTCCGTAACAAAAGAGGAAAGGGTCCGTATGGCATTGGAAGTGGTCATGTTCGACAAGTTGGCCAGATCTTCCCGCGACAGATAGGCTTTTATCGTCTTTCCATCTTCTTCGAGCCCATAAGTATCCACAAGCAACAGAAGTGATTCAGCCAAACGGCCACGTATATGTTTTTGCGTCAGGCTTACGGTACGCGTGTTGGCAATACCCAATTCGGTGGCCATTTTTTTTATCAACCTCATGGTCAGATCGACATTGGAACGCATCACCTTGTAAAGAGACTCCCTTTCAAGAATACATACCATAGAATCTTCCAATGCCACTGCCGAAGCCGAGTAATTCTGCTCAGCAAATAACGCCCGGTATCCGATAAATCCCAAAGGACTGGCCATCCTTACGATCTGCTCCCGTCCTCCTATGCCTTCCTTGAATATCTTAACTTTCCCGTTTGCCAGGCAGATCAATCCTGTGGGCTTATCTCCCTCCTTGAAGATAATCCCTCCTTTTTTATACATCGTACAGACGTGATTATTAAATAATTCCTTTTTCTCTTCGTTAGTTAAATGATAAAATACCGAATTTGGATTATTCAGAAAATAATCACATGCTACATCATATTTTCTTGATACCATGGGTGATGAATATTATTATACTTAAGAATAAAGCAAAGATAAAAATGTTTTATAACACATCAAATTTTGCTTCTTAATCATAACTCGCTACCAGGGGCAGCCGGCGGCCTGCTCCGAAAGCTTTGGAAGAGATACGCAGGATAGGCGGAGCCTGATAACGTTTATACTCATTTCTGTTGACGAGACGGATCGTTCTCCTTACCGTTTCGGCATCATAACCTTTTTTTGTGATTTCATTTACCGGCATTTGCAATTCGATATACTGGTACAGGATCTGGTCCAGTAAAGAATAATCCGGCAGTGTGTCCGAGTCTTTTTGACCCGGACTCAGTTCGGCTGAAGGTGGCTTCGCCAAGATGTTTTCAGGAATCACCTCCTCATTCCTGTTAATATAGCGGGCCAGTTTGTATACATCCGATTTGTAAATATCTCCTAACACCGACAATCCCCCGGACATATCCCCGTACAGGGTACCATACCCCACGGCAGCCTCACTCTTGTTGGAGGTGTTCAGCAGGATATACCCGAACTTATTGGAAAAAGCCATCAACAATACAGCACGGATACGGGCTTGCAGATTTTCTTCGGTCACATTAAAGGGCAGATCCTGAAAGAAAGGATGTAAAATCCTCTCGAATTCCGAATAGACTGTTTTGATCGGGATAATGTGATAAGGCACACCCAGATTACGTGACAGTTTTTCAGCATCCGTTATCGAATGATTTGTAGAAAACTGGGAGGGTAAAAGGAGCGAGTGAACATGTTCAGCCCCTAACGCCTCTTTGGCCAGTACCACGCTCACTGCCGAGTCAATCCCTCCTGACAACCCGAGAATGGCATCGGTAAAACCCATCTTGCCAAAATAATCCTTTAACCCGAGCACAATGGCATTAAAAACCTCCGGGATATAATCATCAGGATCGGAAACTGAAACGACCTTCGCCGTTTTTATCACTTCTTCCAACTCGAAATCCCTGACATCTTCTTCAAAGCGTTTTAGCTCAGCCACAATCTCTCCACGAGGGTTTACCACCAGGGACCCTCCTTCAAAAATCAGCTCGGTCTGGGCCCCCACCTGGTTGACGAAAAATACAGGAATGCCATAATCCTTAGCTTTTTTTGTAATAATCTCCCTTTTTACGCCGATACGGTTATAGGCAAACGGTGATGCAGCAATATTGATGATCAGATCCGGTTTTGATTTGGCAAGCTCTTTCATGGGCGAGAAAGTATACAACCGGCTTTTACCATACTCCATCTCAATAGGCTGCTCGTCCCACAGATCTTCACAGATTGTCAGGGCAATCTTTTTCCCTCCCACAACAATCACATGAACATCCGTATTGGGCTCAAAATGCCTGTATTCATCAAAAATATCATATGTGGGCAACAAAGACTTGTGTATCACATCCTGTACTTTGCCGTCATACAACAAAAACGCAGAATTGTAAAGATTTTTCCCTTCCGGGGCCGGATTAATGGAAGAACTGCCAACAATGGCTGTAATATTCCGGCACAACGGAGCCACCTTTTCCACCGTTTGGAGACATTGCTCCACAAATTCTTTTCGTTCCAGCAGGTCCAGCGGCGGATACCCCGAAACCGTCAGCTCAGAAAAAACAACCAGATCCGATCCCCTGTCCCGGGCAGCCGTAATAGTCTTTTTGATTTTTTCAGCATTTCCCCTGAAATCACCGATAAAATAATCCAACTGGGCAAGTGTGATTTTCATATTTCTGGTTTTAAAAAACAATACCCAACCGGAGCCCGAGTGAATGAAAAATCAAGCGGTCCTTCGGCCCTCCTCCGGGATCTTTTGTCATATCCACCAATCCGTGGACATATGAGACCCCTCCTGTGATAGCTGTTTTCCCCCCGAGCGAATACATCACTCCCCCACGTGCAAAGTAAGCCAAATTAAACATGTTTATATCTTCAGTCCCGTTTTCCTTGATATCCGTAATACCGTCCACGTTAATCCAGGAGTTGAAATGAAACAGCAGACCTGCTCCCGTTTCAAAATAAAAGGAAAGATATCCGATCTCCACGCTCTCCAGGTGAATACCCAGGGGAACATGCACATATTCATTTCTGTATGTAACCGACGTATTCGCAGGTACCGTAAGAGTCCTTTCGCTCACAGCCAGATCAATCGTATCCATATAGGATAACTTACCCCCCGTGTGAAAAATTTTGATTCCGGTAACAAAAGCATAATTTTGACTGAAAAAATAATTAAACTGCAGTCCTGCATCATAACCGAAAGTGCTCCCTTGGGTATGCACCCTGGTAGGGTTATTAGACTGAAACCAATTCAATTGAGGCGTAAAATCCAGAATAAAACGCAAACCCTGCGCCTCTGTCCGTACCCCGGGAAACAAAAGCAGCAACACCAAAACAGAATAAAACTGCCTCTTAAATCGCATTGCTTTTCTAAAACTCATAGCATCCCTTTAATAACAAAATACCTTTTATCTTATCATCACAAATATACACAGCACCGGGGATATTTTGCTAAAAATAATAACCCACCTGAAAATTTTTAATTCGCAATATATGTATTTAAATAAATATTTAATTATATATTTAAATATTTATATTTTTTAAGCACCCCCTCCTTTCAAGTGACATCTACGCTGAGTAATACCTTCACTTTCTCATCCTTCATCAATCATTTTTTTTCATCCTCCCCATCCTTCGCGATCCAGACTTCGATACTGAATGGCTTCGGCCAGATGGTTATTTTGTATATTTTCCGACCCTTCCAGGTCGGCAATGGTACGGGCAACCTTCAGAATCCGGTCGTAGGCCCGGGCCGACAACCCCCGTTTTTCCATGGCATTCTTCAGCAGTTGCTGACCTTGCTCATCAATCCGGCAGAACTTCTCGATCATTTTCCTGGATATCTGGGCATTGCTGTGAATTCCGGGATAAGAGGCATACCTTTGGGCCTGGATATCTCTGGCAAGTATTACTCTTTCGCGGATCATCTCGCTGGTCTCAGCCGGTCTGGCACCTGCCAATTTATCAAATTCTACGGGGATTACTTCGATGTGCATGTCAATCCGGTCAAGTAATGGTCCTGAGATTTTACTCAGGTATTTCTGGATCATGCCGGTGGTACAGACACAGGCCTTGGTCGGATGGTTGTAATATCCGCAGGGACAGGGATTCATAGAAGCTACCAGCATGAAGCTGGCCGGATACTTCACGGTAAATTTGGCCCTGGAGATCGATATCTCCCGGTCTTCCAGGGGTTGCCGCAACACCTCCAGCACCTGCCTCTTGAATTCGGGAAGCTCATCAAGAAACAACACGCCATTGTGAGCCAGGGAAATCTCTCCCGGCTGCGGATAAGTTCCTCCACCGACCAGAGCGACATCGGAAATGGTATGATGCGGACTGCGGAAAGGTCGGCATGTCATCAGCGACGTGGTATCACCGATCTTCCCCGCCACACTGTGAATTTTTGTGGTCTCTATGGCTTCATCCAGCGACAGGGGCGGCAGGATGGTGGGCAGGCGTTTGGCAAGCATTGTTTTTCCCGCCCCCGGACTCCCGATCATCAGGACATTGTGCCCCCCGCTGGCCGCAATCTCCAAGGCCCTTTTTACGGTTTCCTGTCCACGGACATCTGCAAAATCAAACGGATAACGGTTCATCTTCGACATGAACAGGCCTTTCACATCCACCCGGGTCTCCGGCAGGGTATTTCCCGTACTCACAAAAGCCACCACTTCTCTCAGATTGTCTGCTCCATATACTTTCAGTCCTTCCACCACGGCTGCTTCCAAGGCATTTTTCTTCGGCAGGATGATCCCCTCGAAGCCGGCTTCCCGGGCCTGCAGGGCTATGGGCAGCGCTCCCTTGATTGGCTGCAGCCCCCCGTCCAGCGACAGTTCGCCCATGATCATGTAACGTCCCAGGTTGGCGGAAGGCAACTGCTCGGAGGCAGCCAGGATCCCTATGGCAATGGTCAGATCATACAACGACCCCTCCTTGCGCACATCAGCAGGCGCCATATTGATCACGATCTGTTTCCCCGGCCATTTCAGACCATTGCTGTGTAAGGCCGATTGTATCCGGTGCTGGCTCTCTTTTACGGCGCTGTCCGGCAACCCCACCAGAAAATAACGGATGCCGGTAGAAACATTCACTTCCACGGTAACCGTAATGGCACGTATACCGTAAACAGCACTCCCATAAGTTTTTACTAACATGAGATAATAGATAAAATGGAACAATGATGCCCGTGTCGCTCTAAGAATCTCCACTTTGGGCATTTGCAAGATAATAAAATGTTTGCTATTTCCCCAAATTCAGGGAAAATTCATAAAAAACCCTTAGTTTTATCCTGAAAAACCCGTTTTCTATAAGTTTTTTCTTATCTTTTCTGTTTCTTTCTCAAATCCCGGCTTTCCCAGCAAGGCGAACATGTTGTGTTTGTAAGCTTCCACTCCGGGCTGGTCGAAAGGATTGATGCCCAGCAGGTATCCACTGACGGCACATGCTTTCTCAAAGAAATAAACCAGTTGCCCCAGACACATTTCATCCAGTCTTTCCAGGGATATCTTCAGGTTCGGCACGCCCCCGTCCACATGCGCCAGGAGCGTCCCCAGCTCAGCCATTTTGTTCACCTCATCAATACGTTTGCCGGCCAGGTAATTCAGCTTGTCCAGGTTGGCAGGGTCTTCCGGTATTTTAAGCGTACGCTCCGGGTGCTTAACGGAGATTACTGTTTCGAACAGGATCCGCTCTCCCTGCTGAATATATTGACCCATCGAATGCAAATCCGTAGTAAAATCCACGGCTGCCGGGAAGATCCCCTTTCCGTCTTTCCCTTCGCTCTCACCAAACAGCTGTTTCCACCACTCTGCAAAAAAATGCAGTTTGTGATGGTAATTCACCAGGATTTCCACTTTTTTGCCCGACCGATACAACAGATAACGCACTGCCGCATACAGGGCCGAAGGATTGTCATCCAGCCCATGCTCCGCACTGGTTTTTTCTTCCATTTCCCTGGCGCCTTCAACCAGCGTTCTGATATTAAAACCGGCTATGGCAATGGGCACCAGCCCTACCGGTGTCAGCACCGAATAACGCCCTCCCACATCATCGGGAATCACAAAAGTCTCATATCCCTCCCGGTCGGCCAGCGAACGCAAAGCTCCTTTATGCGCATCCGTGATGGCGATAATCCGTTTTCCGGCTTCTGTCTTGCCCACCTTCTTTTCCAGATGATCTTTCAGAATACGGAATGCAATGGCCGGTTCGGTAGTCGTCCCCGACTTGGAGATCACCACCAATCCGTATTCTTTACCCTCCAACACATCCATTAATTCTGACAGGTAATCTTCAGATATATTGTTACCGGCAAAATAGATTTCCGGATACTTTCTCCCGGAGGAACGGCTTATAAAACCATGTGACAAAGCTTCAATCACTGCTTTGGCACCCAGGTACGATCCTCCGATACCGATTACCACAACTGCCTCTGTTTTTTTTTGCATACCGGTGGCCGCCTGTTCGATCTTCTCAAAATCCTGTTCCGTTATGAAGGATGGCAGATTCACCCAACCCAGAAAATCACTTCCGGGACCGCTCTTCTGATGCACCATCTCCAGTTTTTCCTTCACCGAAGAAGAAAGTTTTTGTATCTGGTCTTCAGAAATAAAAGACCTGACGTGATTAATATTCAATTCAAATGCTTTTTTCATCATAATGTATATTATTTCGTATCTACCATTCTCTTAATTTCTCTTTTTCCTTCTCACTGTTCATTTCTCACTTCTCCCTTCTCTCTGCTCATCGCTCTCTTCTCGTTTCTCACTTCTCCCTTCTCACCACTCATCACTCTCCTCTCGTTTCTCTCTTCTCCCTTCTCACCGCTCATCGCTCTCTTCTCGTTTCTCTCTGCTCCCTTCCCACCACTCATCACTCTCCTCTCGTTTCTCTCTCCTCCCTTCTCACCACTCATCACTCTCCTCTCATTTCTCTCTTCCCCACCCAGGTTTTTACCACTTCCAACGTAGGATTTTTCAGTCCGAGTTTATGCTTTTTATTATAACCACACAGGTCGTTAAACAGTTTCCCGGGTTTTTGATCTTTCAGTTGTTCTGCCTGCAGTATCCCCAAAGTCTGCAACACGGGCACCCACTCTTCCGGAATCCCGAGGGTTATGTAATTCTCTTTGGGATCGACCGTTTGTTTTTTCTCCGGCCGCATCTGGGGGAAGAAGATCACATCCTGGATAGAGTGTGCTCCTGTCATAAGCATTGTGAGTCTATCTATTCCCACACCCAGGCCTGATGTGGGGGGCATGCCCAATTCCAGAGCTTTCAGGAAATCTTCATCCATCATCATCGCCTCTTCGTCCCCCCGTTTACCCAGCATTATCTGCTGTTCAAAACGCTCGCGCTGATCTATCGGATCATTCAGCTCGGAGAAAGAGTTGGCCAGTTCCCTGCCATTGACGATCACCTCAAAACGCTCAACCAATCCGGGTTTGGACCGGTGTTTCTTGGAAAGGGGTGACATTTCCACCGGATAATCCATGATGATGGTCGGCTGAATCAGGTTAGGTTCTGTAGTTTCCCCGAAGATCTCATCAATGATCTTCCCTTTACCCATGGTCGGATCGGTCTCTACCCCCAGTTTCTCAGCCGTCTTGCGCAGCTCCTCCTCCTCCATCTGTGAGATATCCACTCCGGCATGTTTTTCAATGGCTTCGAACATGGTCATCCGTGTCCAGGGTCTCTTAAAATCCACCTCTTGATCATCAAGCTTCACCCTGGTGGTCCCATGCAAGGTTACCGCCACCTTCTCGATCATCTCTTCGAAGAAATCCATCATCCAGTAATAATCCTTGTATGCTACATAAATCTCCATTTGAGTAAACTCGGGGTTATGATAACGGTCCAGCCCTTCATTCCTGAAGTCCTTGGAAAACTCATACACCCCGTCAAAGCCTCCCACGATGAGTCTTTTCAGGTACAGTTCGTTGGCAATACGCAGGTACAGGGTCTGGTCGAGACGGAAATGGTGTGTTTTGAAGGGGCGGGCTGCCGCTCCGCCATAAACAGGCTGAAGTATCGGTGTCTCCACCTCCAGATAGCCCCGGGCATTCATAAACTCACGCATCGTATTGACAATCTGTGTGCGTTTGATAAAGACCTGTTTCACCTCGGGATTAACGATCATATCGAGCGAACGGTTCCTGTACCTCTGCTCCGGATCGGTAAAAGCATGATAGGTCTTTCCTTCTTTTTCCTTGACCACAGGCAGAGGGCGCAGCGACTTACTCAAGAGCCTGAACTCCTTGACATGCACCGTGATCTCACCCATTTTGGTAATGAACACAAAGCCTTTGATACCGATAATATCACCGATGTCCAGCAGTTTTTTAAACACCCGGTTATACATGGTTTTGTCTTCGCCCTGGCAGATATCGTCGCGGCGGAAATAAGCCTGTATCCGTCCCCGGCTGTCCTGCAACTCAACAAAGGAAGCATTGCCCATGATCCGACGCGTCATAATACGGCCTGCCAGGCTTATATCCTGAAAATTATTTTTCTCCGGGTCATATTGTGACAGGATTTCATCCGAGTATGCAGTCACCGGAAAGGCCTCCGGTGGATATGGATCGATACCCAATGCCCGTAATTCTTCCAACGCTTTTCTTCTAATAATCTCTTGTTCTGATAATTGCATATTATTCATGGGGAATTAATTTTTGCAAAGATAAAAAAAATGAGGCGGGCTGATTTATTTCATGTATTTTTGTATTCTTAAAAGATCAGGTAAATGGAGAAAGGAAGAACAAGGAGAAGACGGCTGCCCTACTGGATGAGAATGGAGATGCCCCGGGGAGAGACTTACTCAAGGGTGAAAAATCTGGTTCAGAAAAATCATCTGCACACCATATGTACCAGCGGAAACTGTCCCAATATCGGAGAATGCTGGAATGCAGGGACAGCTACCTTTATGATTCTGGGGGATATCTGCACCCGGGCATGCAAGTTTTGTAACGTAAAAACAGGCAGACCTCTGCCACCCGATCCGGAAGAACCCCGGCTACTGGCTGAGACTGTAAAACTCATGGGTATCCGGCATTGCGTTATCACCTCTGTCGACCGGGACGACCTGCCCGATCTGGGTGCCTCCTTCTGGGCAGAAACAATACGTACCGTAAAAAAAGTCAACCCGCAGATAACTATGGAAACCCTTATCCCGGATTTTCAGGGAAGAGAAGCGTTGCTGCAACAGGTGATAGATGCCGGCCCGGAAGTGATCTCCCACAATGTGGAGACCGTCAGAAGACTGACTCCGGAGGTACGGAATAAAAATATTTATGATCGCAGCCTGCAAGTGTTGCAATACATTTCTTCCCACGGGGTAATCACCAAATCGGGGATCATGCTGGGACTGGGAGAGACCCGTGAAGAGGTCCTGGAGACAATGAATGACCTGCTGGATGCCGGATGCCAGGTGATGACCATCGGCCAGTATCTGCAGCCATCACCCAGACATTATCCCGTAAAAGAATATGTCAGGCCGGAGACGTTCTCCGAGTATAAGACAATCGGCCTGGACAAAGGCTTTCAGTTTGTGGAAAGCAGTCCGTTGGTACGTTCTTCCTATCATGCCGAAAAGCATATCCATGCTGTCGTAACCGTAAACGGAAGATCATGAAACCGGAAGTTGTCTTTGAAGACCTGGGACCTGCCCCTTACAAAGAAGCCTGGAACTACCAGGAACAGTTGCTGAAACAGTTGCAGGAAAAGAAACTGCATCTTACGGAGGGGAAAAAAGATATCCCGGACGGTGGCTATCTGCTCTTCTGTGAACACCCGCATGTATATACTCTGGGACGCAGCGGTAAGGAAAATAACCTGCTCATTCCCCCGGAAAGGCTGCCCCAGGAGCATATTTCCTATTTCCATACCAACCGTGGCGGAGACATCACCTATCACGGCCCGGGCCAGATTGTGGGTTATCCGATCATTGACCTGGATCTTTTGCAGATAGGTGTAAAAAAATATATTGCGTTGATCGAAGAGACCATCATTCGCACCCTCGCTGAGATCGGTCTGGGAGCAGGAAAACTGAAAGATGCCACCGGTGTGTGGATGCACCTCGACGGGAACCAGATGCCGAAAAAAATATGTGCTATCGGTGTACGCGTAAGCCGAGGAATTACCATGCATGGTTTTGCATTCAACGTCAACACCGACCTGCGTTTTTTTGATTACATCAACCCATGCGGATTTACAGATAAAGGAGTCACCTCTGTCGAAAAGGAAACCGGCCGGAAGTGGAATTTTGAAGAGATGAAGCAACGGGTACGGAAACAATTCGGAGAAGTTTTTCAGGTTCATTTAACCGGACAGTAATGATGGAAAAAAAATGGCATATTAAAACACATGGCGACACCGGGGATATTGAAAAGCTCTCTGCCGCAATAAATGTAAATCCTCATGTCGCCAAATTGTTGGTACAACGGGGCATAAAAACCTATGAAGAAGCCAAAGCTTTTTTCCGCCCTTCATTACAGGATCTGCATGATCCCTTTCTGATGAAAGATATGAACAAGGCTATCGACCGCATCACGACAGCCATCACCAAAAACGAACGGATCCTGATTTACGGAGATTACGATGTGGACGGCACCACCTCTGTAGCTTTGTTATATTCTTTTTTCAGGGAGTTCTACACCAATCTGGGATACTATATCCCGGACAGGTATTCGGAAGGGTATGGTATCTCTTTCCAGGGCATTGACTATGCCAAAGAAAATAATTACTCGCTGATCATTGCCCTGGACTGTGGAATCAAGGCTGTGGAAGAAGTTAAATATGCCAGCCGGAAAAAAATTGATTTTATTGTTTGCGATCACCACCTTCCAGCAGACACCATCCCTGATGCAGCGGCCATTCTCGATCCCAAACAACCCGGATGTGATTATCCTTATAAAGAACTCTCCGGTTGCGGAGTGGGTTTCAAACTGATGGAGGGATATGCCCGTATCAACGATGTGCCTTTTGAGAACCTGATCCCTTATCTCGACCTGGTGGCCGTAAGTACCGCTTCGGATATTGTACCTATCACCGGCGAGAACCGGATCCTGGTATATCACGGGCTGAAACAACTGAACAACAATCCTCGCACCGGCCTGCGTTCTATCATGCATTCGGCCGGTCTGGATAACAAAAAAGTGACAGTCGAAGACATTGTCTTCCGCGTCGGTCCGCGTATCAATGCTGCCGGCAGAATGAAGTCGGGCAGTAAAGCTGTAGACCTTCTGATTGCAGAGGATAGTAAAGATGCCGGCCTGATCAGTGGCGAGATCAACAACTTCAACCTAGAACGTAGAGAAGAAGACCAGAAAATCACCAAAGAGGCACTGAGCATGATCTCGGAAGATCCTATGCAGGTAAACAGAAAAAGTACAGTGGTATATAACGAAGAATGGCACAAAGGAGTGATAGGCATTGTAGCCTCCCGCCTGATCGAGACCTACTACCGTCCCACCATCGTCCTGACCGAATCGAACGGCTTTTTGACAGGATCCGCCCGCTCGGTACAGGGTTTCGACCTGTATCAGGCACTCGAATCCTGCAGCGATCTGCTGGAGACTTTCGGAGGGCACATGTACGCTGCCGGACTGACCCTGAAAAAGGAAAACTTTGAAGCTTTCAGCTCCCGTTTTGAGGAGATTGTGGATGCCAGAATCACCCGCGAACAAATGATCCCCAGCATAGATATTGATGACGAGCTGGACCTGGATGAAATCACGGATAAGTTTGCAGATATCCTGAATCAGATGGAACCTTTCGGTCCCGGTAATATGCCACCCGTATTTGTTACCCGTAATGTCAGAGATGCCGGCGCCGGAAAAGTGGTGGGTAACAACGCAGGCCATCTCAAGCTTGACCTCATCCAGGATGGAAAGACCACACACCCTTTCCCGGCTATCGCCTTTAACCAGTCACACCGTTACGAACTGATACGCGAAGGGAAATTTTTTGATATCTGTTATACCATTACGGAAAATGAGTTCAGAGGTACAAAAACCCTTCAGCTCAATATAAAAGATATAAAAGTATCACAATAAAAAAAGCCGCATTCCTCAGCTTTTTTTATTTATTGTTTTTTATCAGAACGAACCGATCATCTTCTTCGGATCTACCCACTCGTCAAACTGTTCGGGGGTTACCAATCCCAGTTCTACGGCAGTTTCTTTCAGCGTCTTGCCTTCGGCATGGGCTTTTTTGGCAATCTTAGCAGCATTTTCATAGCCGATATAACGGTTCAGGGCTGTCACCAGCATCAGGGAGTTTTTCAGATGCTTTTCTATATTCTTAAGATTAGGTTCTACGCCGGCTATGGCATTATCTGCGAAGGACACACAGGCATCACCCAGCAAACGGGCCGACTGCAGAAAATTATAGATCATCACCGGTTTGAAGACATTCAACTGGAAATGTCCCTGCATACCCCCTACATTGATGGCAGTATCATTGCCGATCACCTGGGCGCACACCATGGTTATCGCTTCGTTCTGTGTCGGATTGACTTTCCCCGGCATGATGGATGACCCGGGTTCGTTGGCCGGCAGATTTAGCTCGCCAAGGCCGCATCGCGGTCCGGAAGCCAGGAAACGAATATTATTGGCAATCATCATCAAACTCACAGCTAGTGTCTTCAGAACCCCTGACGACTCGACGATTGCATCATGTGCCGATAGCGCTTCGAACTTGTTCGGAGCTGTTTTGAAAGGATAACCTGTCAATTCGGAAATCTTCTTCGCCACCAGCACATCATACCCTTTCGGGGTATTCAGTCCGGTTCCAACGGCTGTACCTCCCAATGCCAGCTCGGAGAGATGATTCAGCGAATTTTTCAGGGCCTTCAGCCCATGATCCAACTGGGACACATAACCCGAAAACTCCTGTCCCAGGGTCAGTGGCGTGGCATCCATTAGGTGGGTACGTCCCGTCTTGACAATATCCTTAAATTCTTCGGATTTTCTCGCCAGGGTATCCCGCAATTTCGTTACACCCGGGATGGTCACTTCCATCAACATCTTGTAAGCAGCAATATGCATGGCCGTGGGGAAGGTGTCGTTGGAAGACTGTGACTTATTCACATCATCATTGGGATGAATAAACTTTTTATCGTCCTCCAGCTTGCCTCCGTGCAGCACATGGGCCCGGTTGGCCACCACCTCGTTGACATTCATATTGGACTGTGTCCCCGAACCGGTCTGCCAGATCACCAACGGAAACTGGTCATCCAGCTTTCCCCCGATGATCTCGTCACACACCTGTATGATCAGCTTGCTTTTTTCTTCGGGCAATACCCCCAAATCCATATTGGCCATGGCTGCCGCTTTCTTCAACACACCAAAAGCATGTATGATCTCTATCGGCATCGAAGCCGGTTCGCCGATCTTAAAGTTGTTTTTTGAACGCTGGGTTTGCGCCCCCCAATACTTATCGGCTGGCACCTCAACAGTACCCATCGTATCATGTTCAATTCTTACATTCATGATCGTAAGGTTTTAATTGTATATTCTATAATGACCCATATCTGTATTAATTCATCTGTAATACTTTTCCTGCCACACTCTGTCTTATTATGTGAGTTAAACAGTAGCCCCGAACTGCATAAGGAAAGCTTTGATAAAATCATTCAGCTCCCCATTCAGCACAGCCTGCACGTTGGAGGTCTCATAGCCGGTACGCAAGTCCTTCACCATTTTATACGGATGCAACACATAACTGCGGATCTGCGATCCCCACTCAATTTTTTTCTTTTCTCCTTCGATCTTTGCCTGTTCTTCTTTTTTCTTACGGAGCTCCAACTCATACAACTGCGATTTGAGTATACGCATGGCATTCTCTTTGTTTTTCAGTTGTGAGCGGGTCTCCTGGTTCTCCACGACGATCCCCGTTGGAATATGACGCAGACGCACAGCTGTCTCCACCTTGTTTACGTTCTGTCCTCCGGCGCCACTTGACCGGTAAGTCTCCCACGTAATATCCGTCGGGTTGATCTCAACTTCGATCTTCTCATCAATCACCGGTGATACGAATACTGAAGCAAAGGTAGTCTGCCGTTTGCCTTGGGCATTAAAGGGAGAGATACGGACGAGACGGTGCACTCCATTTTCGCTTTTCAGGTATCCATAGGCATATTCTCCGTCAAACTCCAGCGTGACAGATTTTACGCCGGCCTCGTCACCGGGATGATACTCTACCTCTTTTACCTTATAGTTGTTTTTCTCACCCCACCGGATATACATCCGCATCAGCATCTCAGCCCAGTCGAGGCTCTCGGTGCCGCCTGCGCCGGAGTTGATCTTTAGAAGGGCTCCCAACTTGTCTTCCTCACGGCGAAGCATGTTCTTCAGTTCCAACTCCTCAATTTTTTGCAAAGTCTGCCGG
>Ga0136651_10000689_pt1 | contig 18519 bp, 17 predicted proteins | sample Mar14236cmmetaG_FD_94867 | JGI IMG/M metagenome (GOLD analysis project Ga0136651, IMG submission 94867) | Marine hydrothermal vent microbial communities from Guaymas Basin, Gulf of California to study Microbial Dark Matter (Phase II) - Marker... ... | reverse complement strand
GATTTTTTGTTGTATTCAAGGCGCGAGGAGCGAGCATAACGGGTTATGTGATCGACGAGCAACGAAGAAGACGGCAAAAAAGACATTAATTTGTTCAAGTTATTTATTGTACGTTCCTAAGTGAATATTTAAAGGGCACAGAGAAAAATGGGTAAGGTTGCTGATGCCTTGGATAAGGCAAGGAAAGAGCCGGCAAGGAAGAAGGGTCTGTTATTAAAGCCTTCCAGTAAGATAGGATCGAGAGAGCAAGGGCAGGCACGAATTCAGCGTGATGGGAGTCCCAAACCAGTCTATCAAGATACGATTGCTTCCAAGACAGATATTCAGGCTGGAGAAGAGGCCGGATTTGTATCAAGAGCTCTACAGGGTCCGGTTGATCCTAAGCTGGTGGTATTTCACGAACCTGAGTCTCCTGCTTCGGAGCTCTTTAAGGTGCTGCGGTCCCAAATCCTTTATCCCAAGGACGGTAAAAATCGCAGGGTGATACTTGTGACCTCTGCCATGGAGCAGGCCGGCAAGACCATGGTGGCGTGTAACCTGGCAGTAAGTATTGCCCAGAGTGTAGATCCTTACGCTCTCCTGATAGATGCTGACATCAGGAAATCATCTGTGCATGGGATGCTGGGCTTAGAGCCAAGCGAAGGACTTTCAGAATATCTCCAGAGGAATGAAACCTTGTCCAAATACCTGATCAGGACTCCCATGATGAAGTTGACAGTTCTTCCCGCCGGCCATTCTGTGAGGAATCCTGCCGAACTCCTGACTTCCGCTAAAATGAGACATCTTTTTGAAGAAGCACGAGAGAGATATCCGGATCGTTTTATCATCGTAGACTCTCCTCCTGTCAACCTGGCGGCTGAAACCTTGAGCCTTTCTCAAAATGTCGATGCGGTGGTTTTTGTAGTTCGTTACGGTTATTCCAATCAGGATTTGATAGAAGAGGCCATTGCCAGGGTGGGTGAAGATAAGATACTGGGAATAGTCTTTAACTGTTTTGAAAGCCCGCCAGGGAAGTATTCCTATTATAAAAAGAGATATCCTTACTACAGCTCAAATGAGCATGCCTAGTTCAAAATAAGGAGTCCATTTATTAGCGGTTTCACTATCTTTATGGCTGTTCTATGATCAGAGTCTTTGGGAAAAAATATTCAATTAGAAGGCTGTTTTTTTTTAGTGGCGAAGGCCTTTTTCTGTTCTTCTCCCTGGTTGTGGTTGTAGCCTATCGTCATGGTGGAGATATTTCCGCGTCTGATATCTTGTCTCTGTGGCCCAGATTGCTTCTGATAGTTTTTGTCTGCCTTTTGAGTCTTTACTACTATGATCTATATACTTTCAGGTCCGGGTTCAATTATGTGGAGATGACAATCCGCCTGATCCAGGCCCTTGGTAGTGCCTCCATTTTTTTGGGATTTCTTTATTTTGTCTTTCCGGTCCTCTTGCCCGGCCGGTGGGTCTTTTTGGGGAGCCTGCTTGTCTTTGTTTTTCTCAGCAGTCTTTGGAGATATGCCTATTGCTGGATGCTTAGAAAAGAATGGTGGACCATTCCAGTCTTGATTGTGGGGTCCGGCACCTTTTCTGAAAAGATAATCCGAGAAATCAAGGACAAGAGTGACTGCGGTTTCAGGGTTGCAGGTGCAGTCTTGGACAAAGTGACTGCTGAGGATGGGGCCTATGGTGACATACGAGTCTTTAATTCTTTTTCCGATCTGTCTCAGCGTGTAAGAGAGATAGGAGCAGAAGAAATTATTGTTGCCATGGACCAACGGAGAGGACGGCTCCCCTTGGATGAACTCCTGGAATGTAAAATGAAGGGCGTGCTAGTTCTTGAGGGAGAGACTTTTTATGAGGAGCTTACCGGTAGAATATTGGTTGACAATATAAATCCCAGTTGGCTGATCTTTCACGAGGGTTTTCAAAAATCGTGGTTAATGATGGCAACAAAGCGGCTTATTGGGACATGTATATCAGCTCTTGGCCTTTTTTTCTCATTCCCGATCCTTTTGCTGACTTCCATATGTATTAAGTTGGACTCCCATGGTCCGATATTCTATAGGCAGGAGAGGGTGGGTAAGGATGGCAAGACCTTTGTTTTAATTAAGTTTCGTTCTATGCGACAGGACGCAGAACGAGGAGGGGCTAAGTGGGCAAAGCAGGATGATGTCAGGGTCACCAGGGTGGGTAGAATAATTCGCAAACTCAGGATAGACGAGATTCCCCAGATGTGGAATGTCCTGAAAGGCGAAATGAATTTTGTGGGGCCTAGACCTGAGAGGCCGCAATTTGTGAACGAGCTGACAGAGAAAATCCGGTATTATGATCAACGCAGCACTGTTCAACCGGGAATTACCGGCTGGGCTCAGATCAGCTATCCCTATGGGGCGTCAGAGGAAGATGCAAAAAAGAAGCTTGAATATGACCTCTTCTATATAAAACATATGTCTATAATACTGGATCTTTACATAATACTTAAGACCGTTAAGACAATCCTTTTCAGGGAAGGAGCTCGTTAAAGGAGGACATATGTGCGGGATAGTAGGGTATATTGGTCACAGGTGCGTATTGCCGATACTCTTAGATGGCCTCCGGAGGCTGGAGTACAGGGGCTATGATTCAGCCGGGGTGGCGTATATCTACGAGGGGTCTGTCCTCCGCATCAGGAGCGAGGGCAAACTGGGCAAGCTTGATCTGCTATTGGACGGCATCCGGGATGTAGCAAGCTCCGTTGGGCTGGGCCATACCCGTTGGGCTACTCATGGAGAACCCACCGAGGCCAATGCCCATCCTCACACAGACTGTACCGGGAACCTGGTGGTGGTTCACAACGGCATTATCGAAAATTACTATACCCTTCGCCAGCAGCTCCAGAATGAGGGTCATATCTTCAAGTCAGAGACAGATACCGAGGTCCTGGCGCACCTTATTGAAAAGCATTTGGATAGAGATCTGGTCCAGGCTGTCAGGGATGCCCTGATGGAGGTTGAAGGTGCCTATGCTATAGGCGTGCTGTGGCAGGGCAATCCTGACATATTGGTTGCCGCGCGAAAACAGAGCCCCATGGTCTTGGGGCTTGCAGACACTGAGTGTTTTCTGGCCTCGGACATACCTGCCCTCTTGCCCTATACGCGCGAGGTAATTTTTCTGGATGACGGGGAGATGGCCACCCTGTCCGGAAACGGTGCCGATGTGAGACGCATAGATAACGGCAAGCCTGTAGCAAAGGTCCCTCAAACTATTTCCTGGGATGCGACCATGGCGGAAAAGGCCGGGTATAAGCATTTTATGTTAAAGGAGATTTATGAGCAGCCCCAGGCCGTACTGAATACCTGCCGCGGTCGTGTGATGCCGGAGCTCGGAGAGGTGAGCCTGCCTGAAATAGAACTGTCTCCCGATTTGATAAAGGGCCTGAGGAGAGTAGTGCTTCTTGCCTGTGGTACATCCTGGCATGCAGGACTTGTAGCAAAATACTGGATAGAAGAATGGGCAGGTCTGCCGGTAGAAGTGGACCTTGCTTCTGAATTTCGCTACAGGCACCTGATATTAGATGAGACCGTGCTTACAGTTCCGATTTCCCAGTCAGGAGAAACGGCTGATACCTTGGCAGGGCTCCGCATGGCCAAAGAGTTGGATTCACCTGTAATAGCTATTTGCAACGTGGTGGGGAGTACCATAACCAGAGAGTCAGATGGTACGGTTTACACCCATGCCGGACCTGAAATCGGGGTTGCCTCAACCAAGGCCTTTACCAGTCAGCTTTCAGCCCTTTATGTCCTTGCGCTTTATCTGAGCCAGGTAAGAGGTAGTCTTGCCAGAAGAGATATCAGCAGCAAAATTTCAGCTCTAATAAGTGTTCCCGAATTACTGAAAGAGGGCCTCGTCTCGTGGCATCAGCAGACCATGGAGTTGGCAGACATCTTTTACAGTTACAGAGATTTTTTATATCTTGGCAGGGACATCCATTTTCCTATTGCTCTTGAAGGGGCCCTTAAGCTTAAGGAGATTTCCTACATCCATGCCGAGGGGTATGCAGCAGGGGAAATGAAACACGGTCCCATAGCCTTGATCGACAGAAATATGCCTGTGGTAGCCCTGGCCCCCCGCGATCATGTCTATGAGAAGGTGCTTAGTAACGTGGAAGAGGTAAAATCAAGGCGTGGTATTGTCATAGTTCTTGGAGAAGAGGGTGATGAAGGCATTTCCCGGATCGCAAAACATGTTGTGTCAGTGCCCAGACCAGAGGATCCTGACATCAATCCATTCCTTTATATCATTCCTTTACAGTTATTGGCCTATGAAATAGCTGTTGCACGGGGATGTGATGTGGATCAACCACGCAATCTGGCAAAGAGTGTGACAGTTGAATAGGGGTTTTTTGGTGTGAACAGTTGCCCGGTATGAATAAGGAGAATTAATGACTACGAAATCATCTCATACAATCAAAAAGATACTGGTTACAGGTGCTGCCGGATTCATAGGATATCACCTTTCCGGACGACTTCTGGAGGAGGGGAGAGAAGTCGTAGGTCTTGATAACATGAACGACTACTATGATCCGGTTCTCAAGGAGGCACGCCTTTCCCGGCTTATATCACATGTTAATTTCAAGTCAGTGCGGAAGGACCTGTCAGACAGGGCGGCAATGGAAGAACTCTTTGTGACAGATAAGTTTGATGGAGTAGTCAACCTGGCAGCCCAGGCAGGCGTGCGCTATTCCCTAATAAACCCTCAATCCTATGTGGATTCAAACTTGGTGGGCTTTATGAATGTCCTTGAGGGCTGTCGGCATAATAATGTCAAGCACCTGGTCTTTGCCTCGTCCAGTTCTGTATATGGGGCAAATACCAGGATGCCTTTCAGTGTCCATGACAATGTGGACCATCCGGTATCCATCTATGCCGCTACTAAAAAGGCCAACGAGCTAATGGCCCATACTTACAGCCATCTGTATGGTCTGCACTGTACAGGGCTTCGCTTTTTTACTGTTTACGGGCCGTGGGGAAGACCTGACATGGCCCTCTTTTTGTTCACAAATGCCATATTAGAAGATCGTCCCATAGATGTGTTCAACCACGGTAAAATGCGCCGGGACTTTACATACGTAGATGACATTGTTGAGGGGGTGGTAAGGGTCCTGGACAGACCTGCCGAACCCAATCCCGGTTGGACCGGTGATGCACCTGATCCGAGTTCAAGCTACGTACCGTACAAACTTTACAATATTGGGAACAATCAGCCGGTGGAGTTGTTGCGCTTCATTGAGATAATAGAAGAATGCCTGGGGAGAGAGGCCCGGAAGAATCTGTTGCCCTTGCAGCCGGGGGACGTGCCGGCCACCTATGCAAATATTGATGACCTGATGAGAGACGTAGGATTTAAGCCAAGCACCACTCTGGAAGAAGGGATTCCCAGGTTTATTGCATGGTATAAGGATTATTATAAGGTACTAAGTTGAGCGATTAGCTGTTAGCCATTAGCGTTTAGCTTTGAAAAATCAGGGCATTACGTTAATTAGAAATAAATGGTTGTAATAGTAAAACATCCTGTAATCATTAAACTAATAGCTAACCGCTCAGGTAATATCTCAATAAGCTTGTCAATACCCTCTTTGGTTGCCGCGGAGATATAAACCGCTTCGGGATTGGAAGCAGGGGTATCTTCTTCCAACAGGTCTATTTTATTATAGACTAGTATCCTTGGGGTTGTTAACAGGTTCATTTCTTTCAGAATCTGTTCGACTGCCACTATCTCCGTTTTTTTATACGGGCTGGTTGCGTCAACCACGTGTAAGAAAAGATGCGCGTCTTCCAGTTCTTCCATAGTGGCCTTGAATGCCACCCGGAGGTCTTTTGGCATATGTCGAATAAAGCCGACGGTATCTGCCAGCAGCACATCTCTTGCCCCAGGGATGGCAATGCGTCGTGTTGTTGGATCAAGGGTTGCAAAGAGTCGATCTTCAGCAAAGACTTTGCTGCCGGTGAGTTGATTGAGAAGGGTGGATTTGCCCGCATTGGTGTAGCCTATAATTGAGATGACCGGAAGGGCTTCCTTGGCCCTGCGTTTTCTTCTCTCTCTTCTTCCCCTGGAAAGGCCCTTTAGTTCCCGCTCAAGAGAGCTGATACGCTGCTTTACCCTCCTGCGATCCTCTTCCAGCTTGGTTTCACCCGGACCTCTTCCTCCAATGCCCCCCATAAGTCTTGACATGGCAGTCCCTCGACCCAGGAGCCTGGGGAGCAGGTAGCGGAGTTGGGCCAGTTCCACCTGGATTTTTCCCTCTTTGCTCTGGGCCCTTCTTGCAAAGATGTCCAGGATCAGTTGAGTGCGGTCTATGACTTTGAGATCTACCATCCCGGCAATGTTGTTTATCTGTATGGCCCTGAGGTCCTGGTCAAAAATCACCATAGTGGCCCCCAGATAAAGGCCCTTCATCAGGATTTCCCTCAGCTTTCCTTTACCCAGCAGGTGTGCGGGATTATAGCGAGGAACACGCTGCCAGATCTTTTCCAGCACCTCTACATTGGATGAGCGGGCAAGTTCCGCGAGTTCTGCAAGGGATCGCTCTGCCTCAAGGCGAGGATGTTGGCTTGCATGCACCAGAATCGCACGCTCTTCCGTCTCCTTGGGGGACAGTCCGTCCTGGGACTTCTGTGTTTCTGTCTCAAGTTCTTGAATGAATTCTGCAAAAGGCAGGTCAACAGCGCCTGGATGTCGGAAAGTAAGTATTTTCCACTGCTGGTTTTCAGGGTTGGGGGGCAGAAGGTGGGCAAAACACACCTGGCCCGGCAGGTTGTCCTTAACCTCAATAGTTACCATGGCATCCAATCTCAGCAGGGCGAGATCCGAGAGGTCCTCGGTATTTATTCCTTCTTTTCTATTAAAATGGGTATGAATGCACCGCAACCCCTTCAGGCGGCCAAGCCCCCTGCGGTAAAAGCTTATATCTGGTATCAATATACTGTGATGATCACCAAGGATGACGTGGCGTATTATACCTTTTCGGTTTACTATGACCCCGACCTGTCTGCCCATAGGGCCGGAGATCTCAGTCAAGGTCCTTGCTATTTCAGGGGTTAACAACTTGTCGGGGGGTATTTTTCTACGGAAGAGGCGCTCAAGGCCCCGGCGCTCGGAATGTGTCAGGCCTTTTATGTTTCCAGAAACTTTTGCTATGGCTTAATCCTCCTGAATTCGATTATAGTATAAAGTTAGTTTCATGTAAAAATAATGAAAAGATCACGGTTACAAAAAACCAAGATAATATGTATAGCTAACCAGAAAGGTGGCGTTGGCAAGACCACAACCGCGGTAAATCTGGCAGCAGGTCTGGCCATTCTCAAGAGGTCTATATTGCTTGTAGATTGCGATGCCCAGGGAAACGCTACCAGCGGCCTCGGAATTGCCCAAAAGGGGCTGGATAGACACCTCTACCACGCCATACTTGGTTTGGCCGGCACGGCCGAAGTGATACAGCCCACATCTGTTGCCAATCTTTCTATTATTCCTTCAAATATGGATCTGGTGGGGATAGAGGTGGATCTGGCGGGACGCAATAACAGGGAGGGCGTACTGAAGGAACTTTTAACTCCTCTAAGTTCCTTTGATTATGTAATATTGGACTGTCCCCCCTCTCTGGGGCTGATAACCATAAATGCCCTGAGTGCTTCCAATTCTGTAATTATTCCCATGCAATGTGAATATTATGCCCTTGAAGGTTTGAGTCAGTTAATAAAGATTATAAGGCTCGTGAAACATAACTTCAATCCCACGCTCCATATTGAAGGCCTGTTGCTCACCATGTACGATTACCGCATTCGTCTTGCATTTCAGGTCGCGCGTGAGGTGCGGACACATTTCAGGGACCTGGTTTACAAGACTACTATCCCCAGAAACGTAAGATTAGGTGAGAGTCCAAGTCATGGGAAGCCGATATTTTCATACGAACCGAAATCCAAGGGGGCAGAGAGTTACCTGGCCCTGGCCCGCGAGTTCCTGGGCTGCCAGAGGAGGTCATGATGAAGCTCAAGGGCGGATTAGGCAAAGGGCTTGGAGCCCTTCTTTCTACAGAAGACATATATGATTTAGAGAGTCCCGGATTTTTCCTCTGTCCCATAGAAAAGATACGGCCAAATCCCGATCAGCCACGAAAGCATATGGATCAGGATTCCCTTGAGGCCCTTGCCGGATCCATCATGGAGAAAGGTATCCTTCAGCCTTTAGTGGTCTGGGAGGTTGATGGTGTTTATGAGCTGATAGTCGGCGAAAGACGATGGAGGGCGGCCCAAAAGGCCGGGCTTAAGGCGGTTCCTGTTGTCATAAAGGACGTGAGTCCTGACGAACTTCTTGAGCTGGCGCTGGTTGAGAATATCCAGAGAGAGGACTTGAATCCCATGGAAGAGGCTATGGCCTATAGCAGGCTTATAGATGAGATGGGACTTACACAGTCCCAGGTGGCCTCAAGGGTTGGAAGGGAAAGGTCCACTGTGGCCAATTTCCTGAGGCTTCTCCAATTACCGGACTATGCTCAAGCCGACCTGCTTGATGGGCGGCTCAATATGGGCCATGCCAGGGCCATTTTGATGTTGGAAGATCCTGAAAGCCGGAAGGAGTTAAGAGACCAGATAATAAAAATAGATCTTTCAGTACGACAGGCAGAGGCCCTGGCCCGTCGATTAGCTAAAGGAAAAAGGCCGGGTGCGAGAGTGCGAAGGGAAGATCCTGACATCATGAATCTTTGCGAAGATCTGACTCGCAGGCTTGGTTCTAAAGTAAAAATAGTGCAGACTAAAAGGGGCGGCAGGCTGGAGATACGCTATCGTTCCGTCCAGGACCTGGAACGGGTTATACGGTTGCTCAGGGCAGAGGTATCAAATCAACCCTGCTAAAAAAGCGTCTGCAGACACAACACGAATTTTATTGATGAACCTGTCAACACCGCTTTTTTTTACAACTTGGTATGAATAGGGTGTGTTGAGCTTGTTTTTGAAATAATGCAAATGAGGTGAAACACTGGCATCATTTATTTTTGCTTCCACAGAAAACCACCCTTAACAAAAGATTTCCATTTTTTGTATTTATGAATCTCGTCGAGAATGATAAGTTCCGCATTTCCCGGCCAATTAGACTGCATAATCTTACGGCGATCAGTTCTGCTGTCCCAGTTGTAATAGCCTGTTTTCCTGAATTGTTTGGCTACAAATTCCCTGGCAAGGGTTGTTTTGCCAACCTGTCGAGGGCCTTCAATGAACACCATTTTTTCAGAGAGGTCGTCAAGAACGTATTGAGTCAAGTATCTGTTTTTTAGCATGATATCAAAATAGCATTTTTAAAAATTTTATCAACTATATTTGCCTATAAGCATAAATTTTATCGAGTTTATTTGCTTACAGGCAAGATTATGGGATTGTGTGTTCTTGCGGTCAGCTTGACTCATGCTTCAGTGCTGATACCTTCTCGAAATTCTTGACATTTTCTATTTCATTCTTAATATGGGTTTGGATTACAAGCGGGTGTAGCTCAGTTGGTAGAGTACAAGCTTCCCAAGCTTGGGGTCGCGGGTTCAAACCCCGTCGCCCGCTCCAACCCTTTTTGAGGTTTGTGCCTGCTCATGTCGATATTGGGTCGGCTGAGATGGATGTTTAGGAGGCAAGTAAAAATAAGTTATTTTTACTTGACGACTTACTTCAATTAGTGGGGGTTTTTTTGGTATTTTGGTGGTAATGTATAAATATCAATAATACTCTGCTAATGAAGTGGGCTAAGCCCACTTTATTTTTTTATGGTGCTTAATAAAAAAAACAAGGAACAACAAGTAGGGGTCGTAAGGGCTCTTATTGAACCAGTGGTGGTATATGCCGGCATGGAACTGATCGACGTGGAATATGGACGCGAGCCTTCGGGCGTAATTCTGAGGCTTACCATAGACAAGCCCGGTGGAGTGACAATCGATGATTGCTCATACATCAATCGTCTGGCAGGCGATCTTCTGGACGCGAAGGATTCCGTGCCGGGGTCATACAATCTGGAGGTGTCTTCTCCGGGGATTAATCGACCACTTAAGAAAAAGGATGATTTTGAACGTTTTGCCGGTCAGAAAGTCTTGATCAAAACCAGAGAATTGATGGATGGCCACAGAAATTTTAAAGGCATTTTGAATGGGACAAAAGAAAATTTTATAGTCGTTTCTTCAGAAAAAACGATCTTTAATATCCCTTTTGAGCTAGTAGCCAAGGCACGGCTAGACATAATTTAGATGCGTTGATTAGGAAATGGAGGTTGTTCTATTGATTTTAATTCCTCAATTCCTAATCATATACAAGGAATAAAATATGGGTTCAGAACTCAAGATGATCATAGATCAGGTAAGCAGGGAAAAAGGGTTGGACCGTGATGTCCTTATTGCTGCCCTTGAGGAGGCAATCAAATCGGCTGTCAAAAAACGTTACGGTGTACGTCTTGATCTGGAAGTCAATTTTAACAATGCCCAGGGCGAAATTGAGGTATTCCAGTATCGTACTGTAGTAGAAGGAGTTCATGACAAGGAAACAGAAATCTCCCTGGAAGAGGCTAGAGAGCTTGAGTCCAAATGTGAATTGGAGGACTGCATCGGCACCAGAATGGATGTTTCAGCCCTTGGGCGAATAGCAGCCCAGTCAGCAAGACAGGTCATCATTCAGAAGATGAAGACTGCTGAAAGGGATCTTATTTATGAGGAATTCAAGGACCGCAAAGGCGAAGTCGTAAACGGCATTATCCAGCGCTATGAAAGAGGAAATGTCATAATCAATCTCGGACGAACAGAAGCTGTGCTGCCCATATCTGAACAAATTTCCAGCGAAAGCTACCGCCGCAGTGACCGGATCCGTGCCTACATCATTGAAGTGAAAGATACGCAAAGAGAGCACCAGATCGTCTTATCCAGGACCCATCCGGATTTTTTGATTAAGCTCTTTGAGCTGGAGGTACCGGAGATCTCTGATGGGATAGTCCAGATCATGGGAGTGAGCAGAGAGCCTGGAAGCAGGTCCAAGATCGCTGTTAGCTCCAGAGAGTCTGATGTGGATCCCGTGGGGGCTTGTGTGGGGATGCGGGGCTCAAGGGTCCAGGCAGTGGTTCAGGAACTCAGAGGTGAGAAAATAGATATAGTGCCATGGAGTCCTGATCCGGCAAAGTATATCTACAATGCCTTAGCTCCTGCCGAATGTTCCAGGGTTATAGTAGATGATTCCAACCTGTCATTGGAAGTTGTCGTGCCGGATGACCAGCTCTCTCTTGCCATCGGACGCCAGGGGCAAAACGTGCGTCTTGCCGCCAAGCTCATGGGTTGGAGAATAGATGTGCGGAGTGAGACCCGCTATCAACACTACCAGGACCCTGACTATTATTCATTATTAGAGATATCTGTTATGACAGAGAACATCGCGGACAAAATCTATGACTTGGGCGTCACTTCACTTGAACTTCTCGCTCGGGCTGATCCTGATGAACTCTCGCAGGGGACTAACCTGAGTGCAGAGCTGATAAGCTCATTGGTGGAAGAGGCCAAAAAGCTGATGGAGGAAAAGGAAATTGAGAAAGAGGAGGCCCTGGCCGAAGAAATAGATGCCAGTGAAGAGACCGGAACCGAAAAAGAGGATTTGCCTGAGACAGAAGAGAAAGCCGAGGATCACGAGTCTCAAAATAATTCTGCTCAAGATGTCGTGGACACACTACACGGAGATTTAGCAGAATAATACTTACTTGGTCATACGTTAATAAGACATATCTGCGTGCAGCCACACGGCCAAGCGGAGAAATTGAAGCGTTGCCGCAGATGGGGTATTCTCATGAAGGCCAACCACAAACGGTGTTTGGATCGTACATTTCAAAAGAAAATGAATAGGCCAATCCAGGATGTATTAATACATGAGAGCCTAACCGGCTCTTTTAAGAAGAGTTATGTTGCCGGGGGTTAAAGACAGGCATGGCTAAAATTAGAGTCCATGAGCTGGCTAAGGAATTTGGAATAGCCAGCAAAGAGATGGCAGCCAAGATTATGGATCTTGGCTACAACATCAAGAACTATATGAGCACGCTTGAGGACTATGAGGCCCAGGATATCCGCCGCAAGCTCAAGGACGAAGCACACGCGGCAGAAAAGAGAGAACAAGAGGTCAAGCCTAAAACCACAGTGCGCCTCAGGCACCGAAAAATTACCCTCAAAAAGATCGTTCGTCCAACTGAAGCTGAAGAGAAAGCCGTTACTAAGGTGCCTGTGAAAGAGGCGGCGGTGACGGAAGAAAAAGCTGAAGAGGCTGTCCTTGTCGCCAAGGAAGAGGAAGAAATTAAGGCCGAGGGGGAAGCCCCAGTTACTGAAGGAAAACAGTTAGAAATCGAATCCAGGCAAAAAGTGACCGAAACCGTAACGGAAGTAGTGGAAGAGTCCCTGCCTGAGAAACAGCCTGCTCTGCCCAAAACTGCTCCTAAACCCAAGACTGTAAAAAAAGCCAAGGTCGCTAAACCCAAAAGCTTCGTAAAGATCCTTGACCGGCCGAAGATTGAAATCCTCCAGCAGCCAAACAATAGACCTGAAAGTCCTGCTCCTCGGGCTAAAAAGCCCTCTCACACGGGTGTACATCCTGTAGAACCGTCGGTTCCTCTGGTTGATATTACCGTAGTCCCTGAAAAAACGGACAGAAAAAAGGGCAAAAGAGTAGTCCAGATGTCGGAGTTGGGAGGATCGCTCAAAAAGCGTCGGGTTACTCCCAGGCGAAAGGGAAAACAGAGACATATAAACAAAATTCTTGCAGAAGAGAGCAATATCACAGCATCCAGCCGGAAGAAAATCAGGGCTTCCAGGACCCATGGCGATTCAGGACAAAAGGGGGAAGTAGCCCCTCAGTTCGGCACCGTGCCCCCCAAGGCAAGCAAACGAAAGTTTGCCATATACGAGACTATTCAGGTAGGTGAGCTTGCCAAGCGGATGGGCGTCAAGGCAGGAGACATTATAATGAAGCTCATGGGGCTGGATATAATGGCCACGGTAAATCAGTCTATCGACTACGACGTAGCCAGCATTGTGGCATCCGGATTTGACTATGAGCTGGAGAAGAAGTCAGTGGCTGAAGACTTGGTCCATATAGAGGATGTCCAGGAAGGCGAGTCTGTGCCAAGACCTCCTGTGATTACAATCATGGGCCATGTAGATCATGGAAAGACTTCACTTCTGGATGCCATACGCAAAGCGGATGTAGCCTCAAAGGAGGCAGGTGGCATCACCCAGCACATAGGCGCATATCACGTCACACTTCCATCCGGCCAGGAAGTAGTCTTTCTGGATACTCCGGGTCATGAGGCATTCACAGCTATGAGGTCTCGCGGGGCCAAGGTTACTGATATCGTAATCCTGCTGGTGGCAGCGGATGACGGCGTAATGGCCCAGACACGTGAGGCTATAGATCATGCTCGGGCAGCCGAGGTGCCCATCATTGTAGCAATCAACAAGATTGACAAGCCAGGTGCGAATCCGGAAAAGGTGAAAGGGGAACTTTCTGAACTAGGATTGATTCCGGAGGATTGGGGTGGAGAGACCATTTGCATCAACATCTCAGCCAAAGAAAAAATAGGAATTGAAGAACTGCTTGAGATGATGGCCCTCCAGGCCGAGGTGATGGAACTCAAGGCAGACCCCAATCGGCCTGCCAGAGGTCACGTGATAGAGGCGAATCTGGACAAGGGGCGTGGCCCTGTGGCTACCCTGCTGATTTCGGAAGGGACGCTGCACATAGGTAATGCTTTGGTCTGCGGCATACACCACGGCAGAGTACGGGCCATGTTCGACGACAAGGGTGAAAGGATAAAGACTGCCGGCCCCTCCATGCCCGTGGCAATTCAGGGTCTCTCCGGCGTGCCGGAGGCAGGGAACGAATTCGCAGTACTTTCTGACGACAAAAAGGCCAGAGAAGTGGCTGAGTATCGCCAACGTAAGATAAGAGAGACAGAACTGGTCAAGAGCAGCAAGGTAAGTCTGGAAAATGTCTTTGAAAAACTCCGGGAGGAGGAATTCAAGGAACTAAATATAGTCCTCAAGACAGATGTTCAGGGCTCTGTGGAGGCCCTTCTAGAGGCATTGCGCAAGCTCAGTACTCAAGAGATAAAAGTGAGTTTCGTCAGGAGCGGTATCGGGGCCATTACCGAATCCGACGTTTTGCTGGCATCTGCCTCAGATGCAATCATCATAGGCTTTAATGTAAAACCCAGCCCGCAGGCAAAGGCCTTGGCCGAGCGGGAACATGTGGACATCCGCTTCTATGATGTCATTTATCATGCCGTGGAGGAGATGAAAAGTGCCATGGTCGGGCTGTTGGAACCTGTTTATAAGGAGAAGACCCTGGGACGCGCCGAGGTGCGTGACGTCTTCCACATTGCCAAAGTCGGTACAGTGGCAGGGAGCTATGTGCTGGATGGCTTGATCCAGAGAAATGTTCAGGCCAGGCTCTTAAGAGACAACGTTGTAGCCTATAACGGCAAGATAGCGTCTCTTCGTCGCTTTAAAGAGGACGCAAAAGAAGTCCAGGCCGGGTACGAATGCGGAATCGGCCTTGAAAGGTTCAATGACGTAAAAACAGGGGACATAATAGAGGCCTATATAATAGAAGAGGAAGCCCCGGTCCTTGGAGAACCTATATCTAGTGCCGGAGAGAAGGAAACTTCTGATTGATAAATGATCGTGGGGATAATCAGGCTCAGGGTAAGACTGCCCGGAAACCATTCGCTAAAGGGGAAACGGCGTGTGGTTAAGAGTTTGATTGGGCAGGTGCGTAGCCGTTTTAATGTAGCTGTATCAGAAATAGCCCTGAACGATGTATGGCAAAGGGCGGAAATAGGAATATCCACAATAGGAAATAGCCAGTCAATAATCAATTCCGTCCTGGATAAGATTCTGGAATTCATTGAAAAGACCTGTCTGGTAGAGGTTCTTGATACGGATATCGAAATTATTAACATGGGAAAATAAGAAGACAATCATGCCCCACATGTTCCCCCGTTCCAGACGGATAGAGGATCTCCTCAGGAAAGAAATGGCAGACATGCTGCTTGGTGAAATTAAGGATCCAAGGGTCCAAGGACTTGTGACCATAATGCAGGTAAAGGTCTCAGAAGACCTCCGTCACGCAAAGTTTTTTGTTTCGGTTCTTGGAAGTAGGGCTGAAAGGGAATCTGTGCTGGAAGGACTGAATAAGGCTAAGGGCTTCATACGGCGAACTCTGGGACACCGCCTTGACCTCAGGCGGATACCTGAACTGCACTTTCAACTGGACCGGAGCCTGGATGACCAGGAAAAGATAGAAAGACTCCTCGCCAGTGTGCAAACCGGCCAACAGACAGAGAATTGAGAAACACTGTGACTGAAGTTTTACCCAAAGACACCAAGACGCTGAAGGCTGCGGTAGATGCTATTAATGCATCTGATCGTCTCCTTTTGACCTGTCATGTTAAGCCGGATGGAGATGCTTTGGGTTCTGTATTGGGTCTGGGCCTTGCCCTTAAGGACGCAGGGAGAGACGTAACCCTTTTTATAGAAGATCCCGTGCCGGATTCACTTCAATTTCTCCCCGGCTCTCAGTACCTGGTCAATGAAGTGGCCGATCCGTTGCCTGAAAAGACCACTCTGGTGGTCCTTGACTGCAATGAACCTCACAGGATCGGAAAGCAGGCACAAAGGTTTATAGAACAGGCCTCATTTATTGTGGTTCTAGATCATCATCTGATCCAGGCCCCGTTTTGTGTCCAAACTCCTGGAACAAAACGCCCTCATTGCATAAGCTATATATCTACGGACATTTTTGCCGCAGGGGCCATAGTCCTGTGGATCATCAAAGGACTTGGATGGCCTATAACAGAAGACATCGCCACAAATCTCTATGCTGCCATATTGTCAGACACAGGATGTTTCCGTCATAGTAATACGAACGAAACAGCTTTCCGGATGGCCGGGGACCTCGTGGCTCTCGGCGCAAACCCCTGTGCCGTTGCGAGCAGACTTTATCAAAACTATTCTCTATGCAGACAACACCTTTTAGGCCTTGTATTAAGGACCATTGAGTTAAGGGGACATGGCAAGATAGGTCTTCTTCAGGCCACTCCTGAGATGTTCCGTGTCAGCGGAGCAACGGAGTACGACACAGATGATTTTGTAGGGCATGTCCGGTGTATAGATACAGTAGAAGTTGCCATTTTCATAAAGGAGGTCTATGCCGGACAGGTATCTGTCAGCATGAGGTCAAAATCATTCTTTAATGTGGCAAAGCTGGCAAAAGAATTCGGAGGTGGCGGGCACTTTCACGCGGCAGGTTTCCGCAAGACCGGGACAGCAGCCGAAATTAGACAGACCCTGTTGAATAAAATAAATGCCTATCTTGAGGGCTCGGAAACAGCCGATGCTTGATGGTATCCTGGTAATGGACAAGGCATTCGGCATAACGTCCTTCCAAATGGTTCAGGAAGTTCGCAAAAGGCTTAAGGTTAAGAAAGCCGGACATACAGGTACCCTTGATCCACTTGCTACAGGTATATTGCCCATATGTCTGGGTCGGGCAACAAAGATCGTCCAGTTTATTATGGCATGTCACAAGGTATATCAAGGGACTATGCTCCTTGGAGTGGCTACCGATACCTACGATGCAGCAGGCAAAATCACGGAGCAAAAGCCTTTACCCACGAGTCTTGATCTGATCTCTTTACAGAAGGCGGTCAAAGAATTTACAGGTATGCTTTTTCAGCCGCCCCCACCATTTTCAGCCGCCAAGCATAAAGGAAAACCATTATACAAATTCGCACGTCAGGGAATAATGGTCCAAAAAGAGTCCAGGCCGGTGGAGGTGTTTTCTTTTGAGATCCTTGAAATGAGGTTGCCCGAGGTGGACTTCAGAATACACTGCTCAAAGGGTACCTATGTGAGGTCACTTGTACATGACCTAGGGTCAAATTTGGGTTGCGGCGGTCATGTGACGGGACTGCGAAGGACTCGAAACGGACCCTTCAACATAGAACAGGCCCTGAAAATGGAAACCCTGGACGAAATTCTTAAGAACAAAAGGCTTTCAGATGTCCTTATTCCTATTGGGAAGGCACTGGCTCATATCCCTGCCATTGAGATAGATAATGAGATGGCAACAGAGTTAAGGAATGGACGTCCAATTTTGGTAAACAGGCTCAAAGAGCTAATGGAATCGCAAGGCCATAAGTCAGATACGGAGCTGCCTTATCTGCGTCTTCTTCTTTGCAGGCCGCCTTATATAAAAAATGGTTCAAGCCTGCCAGAAAAAGATCTGGTGTCCGTGGTGGCATGGCCCACAGCGCTGAAATTGGATGGCAACAAAGTACTGCGTCCCATAAAAGTCTGGCCAAAAGAATGTGCTATTACAAATTAAAATAAGAAATATCAAATCGTAGTTATAGTGAAGGAGGAAAAAATAGGTGGCTTTGGATCCAGAACGTAAGAGAGAAATTATAGAGAACTTCCAAACCCACGGGACTGACACTGGGTCCCCTGAGGTTCAGATAGCCCTATTGAGTTCCCGGATTGGCTATCTCACTGAGCACTTCAAAATCCACAAGAAGGATCACGGCTCAAGACGCGGCCTGTTAAAACTTGTAGGCCAAAGAAGGAGGTTGCTGGACTACCTCAAGAGCCAGGATGTGGGGCGGTACAGAAAAATTATAAAGGAACTGGGAATTCGCAAGTGACACGAGGTAACCGTTCGCACTCCTTGGTAGTCAGTAGGCAGGGAGTGAGAACTCAGAGGGGCTTTGCCCCAATTGGAGTAAAGTTTGGTTGAGATGATAAAATTAAAAACACAGATAAATGACATGGCCTTCTCCTTTGAAACAGGACGTTTGGCCAAGCAGTCCAACGGCGCCATTTTGGCCAGCCTTGGGGAAACCTCAGTCCTGGTGACAGCGGTAACCTCCGGTAAAACACGAGAAGGAATAGACTACCTGCCACTTATGGTAGACTACAAGGAGATGTTCTACGGATCAGGTCGAATACCCGGCAATTATTTCCGCAGGGAGATCGGAAGACCCAGTGAAAAAGAAACCCTGACTTCACGATTTATAGATCGTCCTCTCCGGCCCAGATTTCCTGATGGATACGCCTACGACACACAGATAATAGCAACTGTGCTTTCTTTGGATGTAGAGGTCAATCCTGATGTAGTTGCCATTACTGCGGCATCCGCAGCCCTTTGTATCTCAGATATACCATTTGACGGCCCTATTGCCGGCGTGAGAGTGGGAAGGGCGGAAGGTAAATTCGTAGTTAATCCTACCAAGACCCAGCTTTCGAATTCCGATCTTAACATAATTGTTGCCGGTACGAGAAGCGCCATAGTTATGGTAGAGGGTTGGGCCGCGGCACTTTCAGAACAGGAAGTGCTGGATGCTATCTTTTTCGGTCATGAATCCCTGACGCCCTTGCTCGATCTCCAGGATGAGCTTATTGAAAAGGCGGGTAAGCCCAAGATGACTATCCCTGAACCCGATTCG
>Ga0136651_10000688_pt1 | contig 18519 bp, 13 predicted proteins | sample Mar14236cmmetaG_FD_94867 | JGI IMG/M metagenome (GOLD analysis project Ga0136651, IMG submission 94867) | Marine hydrothermal vent microbial communities from Guaymas Basin, Gulf of California to study Microbial Dark Matter (Phase II) - Marker... ... | reverse complement strand
CTTTTAAACTATAGAGGTTCATAAAAAGAATTTCACAAATCAAATTGGGCGAACACGCAGGTTCGCCCCTACACAGGCCCCGTAGGGGCGAACCTGCGTGTTCGCCCTTTTGAATTAAGGGGCCGTTTAGAGCAATTTCAATTGGACAATGTGTAAAAATCGAGGCGAAATCTAACCTAATCCAAATCAGCAAAACGGATAAGGAATTAATAATTAAGAATTAAGAATTAGCCCCTTTGCGCCTTTTGCGCCTTTTGCGCCTTTTGCGTTAAAAAGCTTTAAAATTGAAAATACAGAAATTCACTGACACGAGTTAAGCTCAGTATGGAAAGTGCGGCTATCATTGCGCTACTGGCTGCCCAAGCCCGTGTTGGTTGCCACTGTAATCCTGAATATTGCCAGGCTTCGCCACGATAAATGTCAAAGGCGGGCTGATAACGCGACATAAACTGTTGAGTGTTTGGGGCATACCAAGTCAGCAGGAGTATGAAAAACAGCCAATATACATCGTTAAAATTCTTTGGAAATAGTCGGTTAGGGAATACCATATCAATCTCAAAACCATGTTCAAGCAACCAAGGTTCAAATTGTCCTAAATTACCGATCAAGAACCAGGGTAATGGAATCCCATTCATTCCGGCCATCGCTTGCAAGACGTTAATCGCTCCTGAAAAACTTTCAGCCCGAAAAAATACCCAAGCGATGACAACTGCTGTAAAGGTAATCAATTGCGATAATCCACGCCCCCACCAACTAGAACGGGTTATATCCTGCCCTAACGCAATCCGTAATGCCTGCCAAGCATGATTGATCATGAGGTAAACACCATGCAAGGCTCCCCAGACGACAAATGTCCAGCCGGCACCATGCCATAATCCGCCTAGTAACATGGTGATCATTAAGTTGATATAACGCCGAATCGTTCCTTTGCGATTACCGCCTAGTGGGATATATAAATAATCACGGAGGAAACGGGAGAGTGTGATATGCCAACGTCGCCAAAATTCTATGATGTTGACGGCTTTGTAAGGCGAATGGAAGTTGAGCGGTAGACGAATACCAAACATTCTGGCGATACCTATCGCCATATCAGAATAGCCTGAGAAATCGAAATAGAGTTGGAAGGTGTAAGCGAGTGCGCCGCCCCAGGCTTCAAAGAAACCTAATCTAAGCCCTTGTTCGGCCGCTTCAAAAACGGGTGTGGCATAGATGGCGACGCTATCCGCTAAGACGACTTTTTTAAATAAGCCTAGGAAGAAGATAGTGATGCCTACGGCTAAATGTTCGTGATTCAGTTTGTAAATCACATCCTTTGCGAATTGCGGTAGCATTTCACGGTGGTGAACAATCGGGCCAGCAATCAGTTGTGGAAAGAAGGTGACAAAGAGGCAGTAATGCAGGAAATTGTATTCGCGCGTTTCACCTTTGTAAGCATCGACTAGATAGGTGATTTGTTGAAAGGTAAAAAAGGATATGGCTAGGGGCAGGATGATGGTTTGTAGATGATAAGTGCTACTGGTTAGACTGTTAAAGTTGTCAACAAAAAAGTTGGCATATTTAAAATATCCGAGCAGAAAAAGGTTGACAAACACGCCAAAAGCGAGCACAATTTTTGGTTGAGTTGAGTTGAGTTGAGTTGAGTTGAGTTGAGTTGAGTTGAGTTGAGTTGAGTTGAGTTGAGTTGAGTTGAGTTGAGTTGAGTTGAGTTGACTGACTGACGAGGGTTTGCGCGTGTTGATTAGCCAAGGCAACGCCTACCGCATAATTAAATAAGATGGAAGCTAAGATCAAACCCAGGTAAGCTGGATTCCACCAGCCATAAAAAAATAACGAGGCAGCGATTAACCAGGCAATCGCTATTCGATGATGCCCTCGACTCCCTATACTGAAAAAGACTAGGAGCGTAATGGGTAGAAATAAAAAAATAAAGAGGTATGAATTAAATAACATGTTGCTCTCTTATCGGTTACAAAAAAGGATAAACCTGACAGGTTTTTTAAACCTGTCAGGTTTTAATATTTTGCGGTGTCTGAAGTCGTACATTGAATCATTATTGTATCGTATATCATTTATGTTGTCACCCTTAAACGGCGTTTTATCACCACCTTAAATTGGTTAGCTTCACGCTCATCTCTGAATTCTACAGCGTTGTAGGATTCAAGCACTCTGGGAATGCCCGTCCCCAATCCACGGTAGGGCAGAATATGAGTCGCGTGACTAGCCAAAACGGGATTTCGCATATTGGATAATCCGCAACAAACTTGCTCTATCGTTAAATGGTTGGGTAAATGCCCCGGACTAATCAATTCAATACGATCACGAAAAATAAAAAGCCTGATCGGTGCTGAAATAAAATAATCTCTGTGAATCAAAGCGTTAACCAACAATTCCTCAATAACAACCGGTGGAATTTCAGGTTCACCTAAAGAATTGATACCTTGCCCATTTTGGACATGATGCAAATTGCGCCGCACAAATGCAAAGCTATCTTTGTAAACTTGCAGCAAATTGCCCTCAATGTCCTCATTATCAATGTATTGAGAAATATCCATATTATCACAGGGAAAAACAATCGCCTTGACGACAAATACGGGTTCGAATCGTTGTGGCATTTTCCCAAATAGTAATAACCCAGCCAAAGTCAGTTGCTCCGATTTGAGTAGCCCCAAATTTTGCAGCAAGCGAGGGGTAATTTCTTCTGCGACGCAGTGATAGCGGTTTTTGTAATAGTCTAGAAAAACCCAACGATCTAGATCAGCTTGGCTAGTTTCCTGTACTGGCACACTATCGGCGTGAATTAAGCCGGCGGCTTGAAACAGGCGTTGCATCTCTTCTCGTGAGGTGACACGACGTTTATCCGCACCGCTTTTGACCCACATCACGCCTGATTTATCCAAATAGGGTTTATTCAAACCTTCAGGGACAAAAATCACGAGAACCAAGCCTTTATCTGTTTGAATATTTTCTGTCAAGGGGGATATCGGTGGTTTGATAAAATCAGAAGCGACATTGGAAATCAATTGATTTAAGCGTCGAATGTCTTTTGAGCTTAAACCCGTTACTTCTCCATTATCATTGACCCCGATAATGATTTTTCCCCCTGCTGCATTCGCCATTGCAACCATTTCAGCGGCGAGAGAATCTGCATTGGTGATATTTTGTTTGAACTGATATTGACTATCCTCACCTCTGGCTAATATTTGTTGTAATTCAATTAATGTCATTTATGACTCTCCTGTACATAAACACAATTTCCTTCGTTCCCAAATTGAAGATACCATTATTCTATTTAAAAAATCCTATTAATAAACAATTAGAGATAGAGTCAAAAATGAGTGACTATCATTGACAATGAGAGCACATTTTCAATAATCTTGGGCCAAACCTGACAGGTTTTTTAAACCTGTCAGGTTTTATAAGTCAAAATGTAGGGCCGGTAACGGGTTTTTAAAGCCAAACCAAACCTGACCTGTTTTTTAAACCTGTCAGGTTTTATCACTTGGATTTTTCAGATTATCTCTGTATTTTATGTAGTGGCGGATAGAGTAATTTAACAGTCAAAAGGATCGTTTATCCCGTTATCTCACTTGGATTCAAATCCGTCATAGTGGCGATGGTTTCTATATCCATGCCAGCTTCAAGCATTTTTTGGGCGATTTCTTTTCGCCCTTTTTCTAGCCCTTTTTCTAGCCCTTTTTCTAGCCCCTGTTGTAATCCCTTATTAAGTGCCGTCTCAATCGCATCTTGCTCATTCACCAGCGCCATCAAATACTGTTCATAATGCTGGCGTTCTTCGGAACTCATTTTTAACACGTCTAATTTTTCACCTGCTAATGGCAAATTTTTCGCCTGACAATGAGCCGGTAAAGCGGCGTGCTTAAACAAATAAATCCACTCATCCAAGTCTGTCTTCATCTCATCGGCAAACCGTTCCACATTAATCAAGTAATATTCAGGAAAAATCTCTTGGCTTTTGATCGTTTCAAGCGTTTTATCGGCTCTCCTTCGCCGAAAAATCAAGGGCTTATTATCGTGCAACCCCCGAAATTCCGTATTACCATAAAAAACATAATCTTCGCCCAATCCCAAATTAAAATAAAGGATACTGATAGAAATCACTTTACTAATCTCGCGATAATCTTCACCTGATTTCACATTATCGACAATCACTTTAGAAACCCCAAACAAAATGCGTTCCAAATAAGCGGTGACATGACAATTTTGGACTTCTATAATGACGTATCGCTTCTGTTGATCTTGGATCAGAATATCAACTCTATTCAGTTTCTGCTCCATCTCCGGCACATTGGATTCACTTTCGAGAATTTCAAGAACGGAAACCTCTTGACGAAGCACCGCACTTAAAAAACCTTCTAAAATATCAAAATTCGCTTTATCCCGTAATAAGGTTTTCATCGCCCAATCAAAGCGAATCAATTTCGTTTCAGTACTCATCGGATTCTCCTTTTTTCGCTTCAACACAGAGATCACAGAGGGCCACAGAGGGCCGCAGAGAATAAGTCATTTTTGCGTGAAATGATGCATGGCATGATTTTCAAAGCCCTCTTCAGAAAAATAATTTGAGGGCGAACACTGTTCGCCCTTTTGCCGTAATTATCTTAAATTATCTTAAAAATTATAGCATTAACCGATTATTTATGATAGCCTGGAATCCGTTGTTCTAGGAAGGAGTCGGCTTTTTGTCCAAGGGTGCCTAAGCCTTTGAGTTGAAATTCTAGGAAGACGCTATTTGAATGGTCTAAATCTTCTATATTCATGTAGCGTCGTGCTATGAGGCGCACGGCCCAGCAGCAACTATTGTATTCAAAGCCGGCAAGGGTTTCTAAAGGGGTTTTATCTGGCAATGAATAGTTGTAGCGTCCTAAAAAATTCCAACGTGGATTGAGTGCCCAGTGGAAGGAGAGATCGGTTTGTTCAAGTATCTGGTCGCGCAGACGGTAAGAAAGATTGAAAATGTTTTTGGGTGCGGGTTGATAACGCATGCGTACAACGCTGTGTTCGGTGTTCTGCGTGTGGGGATCCCAGCGCCAAGTCGTGGTGGCTCGCCAGTGCTTTGTGAATTGGGCGGCGAGTTCCATAACCAAGTTGGATGTGGCTTCTGTTTCGATGGGTTCACCCGGTAAGGTGACGCGCCGATCTCGAAAGTAGACAATTTGCCCTAAGCTGGCGCGTAGGTGTTCTGTGCCGCTGTTACTGCCGATAAAACGGGAGCTGAGGCCTAAGCTGAGTTGATGTCCGTCGTCTACCCGGTCGGCACCAAGATAGATATTGTCACGAAAAAGCTGCATGAATGAGAGATCATATTCGGCACTGTCGAAGATGGGCATGTCGGTTTGATCTTTGTATGGAGTGTAGCGATAGTATAGCCGTGGTTCTAGTGTTTGCACTAAATTGGTGTCCCAGAGTTTGAGATCACGTTCAAAAAACAGGCCAGTGTCGGTGCTGAAGGTAAATAGGGCACGTTGTGGTGTGGTATCGGCCGAAGCGGTGACGTTGTCTAGGTTGTAAGTGGTGTAACGTAACGAGAGTTTAGGAACGATAAAGGTACCCGGGGTGCGCCAAGGTAAGCTGATACTGGGTAGAATGTCAAAGCGGTTGCCAATTGGGGCGTTAACGAGGTTGGTATCACGATCAAAGCGTACTGCTTCTGCCTGTAGTCCGAAATTGAAACGGCGATTGACTTCAGGTAAAGTGGTTTTGACTAGGAATTGGGGCAAACGTTGATAGGGATGGGCATAAGGGTTGTCATCTAGGGTTTGGAAGTTTTGCAAGCGGCCTAATCCAAGCCAACCATCACCATAGTAGTATAAATCAGCACGTCGTTCTAAGTGGGTGATGTTCATTAGGTTGATATGTGTGCCGAGTTCTTCAAAGTAGCGTTTGTCGGAGGCGTAATTGATATTGACATCGGTAACCCAACGTGGGTTAAGCTTGCCTGTGTGCTGAAAAGCAAGTGAGCTGCGTTGTTCTCCCAAAATGGAATCGTAAGGGAGATATTCTAGTTCTAGTTGGCCGTTGGCGGCTTGAGTCAAGTAGCGAAATTGGTTGTTTAATAATACACCTCGCCGTGACATGACATGAGGGGTGATGGTGGCATCGTAATGTGGAGCGAGATTGAAATAGTAAGGGATACTAAATTCAAAACCGGTTTCATCAGAACGCCCTATACGGGGGACTAAAAAGCCTGATTTGCGTTGATCTCCGAGAGGAAATGAGAAGTAAGGGAAATAGAAGACGGGGGTGTCGAACAAACGTATAGAAACATCGCGAGCGGTGCCTTGGCCTTTGGCATTGTCTAGGGTGACACGATCGGCCTCTAAGCGCCAGACTTCGTGACCCGGATCACAGGTGGTGTAGCTGGCTTGTTCTAAATTGATTTTATCTTTAGATTCTTGGGTGAGCTTTTTAGCCTCTCCCCGTGCCCTTCGCTTTAATAACCAATATTGGGTATCGTTCATTTCACCTTGATTTTCAGAACGCAATTGTAGTTCAACACCTTTGACAACATAGTTATTGTCCCAGAAAATAAATTCTTGGTCCGTTTCTGCGGTTTGTTTCTGACGATCGTAAACCATGAGGGGTGTTTTTAAGAGTTGATCGGCCCGTTGCATTAAGACATTGCCGCGAAAGGTTGAGATGCCTATTTTTTCTTGAACAGTAGCCTGATCCGCCGATAAATGGACTGAATCATCTTCTCGTGGTGGTATATTGGGACGTGGTGGGGCTATTTCGCTAAAGGGTTTGCATAATGCAAATTCTTTATCCTCTACCGCGCCAAGGCTATTGCTTAATAGAATTAACAGTATAATAATAGAATAGTGTCGCACAGTTATCAGTTATCAGTTATTAGTTATCACTTGAATTATCAGTAGAACGAAAAAGGCCTTTCGCTGCAAAAATTCTTTTGCAAAAAAGAGTTACAGGCGTTACAGGCGTTACAGGCGTTGTTTCCAAATCACCCTTACCAGCTATCAGTTTGACCCTAAGTTTTTTTCAACACAGAGAACACAGAGTACCACAGAGTACCACAGAGCATAAGATTTTTAATGGCCTATTCTGTATATAACATGCGGTATAAAAGTATTTTGTATTACAATATCATTGTAAACTTTATGGTTATTCTCTGTGCTCGCCGTAAAGAAAAAAATTTGTTGACAAACTGATAGCTGGTAAAGTAAATAATTGATTCCCTTGTTCAAGATTGAGTTTTACGTTTCCCTTTGAAAAGGGCTGGAGGTTTTTCCTTGTTTGAATCTCAGTTGCACAGTTTACCTCTTTTGAAGCGCGGTAAAGTCCGTGATATTTATACGGTTGATGATCAGCATTTGTTGATTATCGCGACGGATAGGTTATCGGCGTTTGATGTGATATTGCCGACACCCATTCCTGATAAGGGTGCTATACTAACCGCGCTGTCAAATTTTTGGTTTGATTTTACTCAATCATTGATACCGAATCATCGCTCTGATATGACTTTAGAAGCGGTATTCAGTGATCGCACAGAATATGAGCAAGTCTCAGGGCGGGCTGTGATAGTTAAAAAATGCATGCCGTTGCCTGTTGAGGCGATTGTGCGTGGTTATATAGCCGGCTCTGGTTGGAAAGATTATCAAAAAACGGGGGCAATTTGTAGTCTTACTTTACCACCTGGTTTGCAACTTGGCGAAAAATTGCCGAGGCCTATTTATACCCCTTCGAGTAAAGCTGAAGTGGGTCAACATGATGAAAACATTGATTTTTCTAAAACATGTGCCTTAATTGGCCAAGATTTGGCCGCACAAGTGCGTGATCTGAGTCTTGAAATTTATAGCCGTGCCTGTGATTATGCGGCTAAGCGCGGTATTATTATTGCTGATACGAAATTTGAATTTGGCGTAGATACATCGGGGCAATTAGTCTTGATTGATGAAGTCTTGACACCTGATTCTTCACGTTTTTGGCCTGTCGATCAATATGAAATTGGGCGTAGTCCCCCCAATTTTGATAAACAATTTGTACGTGATTATTTGGAAACGTTAGATTGGGATAAAAAAGCGCCTGGGCCGGCTTTGCCGGCTTCGATTGTTGAGAAAACAAGGGCTAAATATCAAGAAGCGCGACAACGGTTAGTTCAAAACGCCTGAACGCCTGAACGCATTTTTCCATTCTAGTTAATAACTGACAATGAGTATTAAGTTTGACATAATAGCCTTGGCTTCTCTTGTGTTGGTTAGCTGTGCTAACGTTCCTGATGAGACAGAGTCGATTGCAATCCCTATTAATCATGAGGCTATTTATGATTTACAGCTTTTAGCGACTCAAGCGGCCCATAGGCATGGCATTGATCATCGGTTGTTTCATGCTTTAATTAAACATGAATCGGCTTGGGCTCCAGACGCGCTATCACCTAAAGGCGCACGGGGTTTAACGCAAATTATGCCACGCACTGGCGAAACAGAATGTGGCTTGGAACGCGAGCTTTTATTTGATCCTGAGCTTAATCTTGACTGTGGGGCCTTTTATTTTAGTAAATTATTGAACAGGTTTAAGATTTCACGCAAAAGTTTTTGCGCGCAAAAACTTTTGCGTGAAATATAAAATTGGCACTGGCCGCTTATAATAGTGGTGAAACGCGGGTAGCCAGATTAGGGCGTGTACCTCGCATACGTGAAACGCAACGGTATGTGAAACGAGTTATGGCCAGTTGGCGAGAGGAACCGTAAATAATTGCGAATTATGAATTGTGAATTGTGAACAAAGAATTAATATCTAAGAATGCAAAAAGGGTGAAATTTTGTCTTGAGTTCTCAACATGATTGTTAAAGATGTTAAAACAACATAATTGTCTCTTGTTTTCTTAAACTCTATATTATTGTTCGATAATCTTAGCCTTAAATATCACTCAATATCAATAATCTTCAAGGTTTTGATAAGTGATGTGATCATTGATAATTGATCATTGATACATTTCTATAGGTTTGTTCGATAATCTGTAGTGGTCAAATTGATGTTGAACAAATCAATATTAATCAGCGTGAAATAAAGTTTTTGCGCGCAAAAACTTGTTAAGTGGTGTCATGACAATCAGTGCATGAGGCGTTCTATCACGATTTTAGATTTGCTCAAATCCTCATTTTTTGTTTAACATCCGTTTGACCACTACAGTTTGTTCGATAATCTGTTGACTTTGAATATAACAAATATCAAAATAGTGATAACTGATAACTGATAACTGATAACTGATAACTGATAACTGTTCATTGATAGCTGATAACTGTTGTGAACACTTGTGGCTTAATGTTAGAATTTGTATCAAGCTTTCAAAGGAGGTAGATTGGCTCACACCAAGCTGCAAAGGCGCAAAGTTAAATTAGGCTAGATTTCGATTTCGTATCGAAGCCTTGAAGCATGATAATTGATGTGATGTGATAATTGATAATTGATACTTGGTGGTTCAATATGAAAAAGATTATTTTCTTTGTGATTGTGACATTACTCTATTCAGGGGCTTGTGTGGCAAAGGACAAGGGAATATTTAGATTGGTAACGGTAAACTTTCCGCCTTATTATGGTGAAGAAATGCTCAATGGCGGTTGGGTTTCTGAGATTGTCAAAGCGGCTTTAGAAGCTAAAGATTATGAAGTTGAGATTCGGTTTATTGAGTGGAAGAAGGCGCTAGAAGTCACTCAAACAGGTTCTTATGATGCGTTATTGGGTGCCTATTTCACACGCGAAAGGGCCGATCATTATTACTTTTCGGCACCCATTGCACAAGCCCGTACTGGTTTTTTTAAGAGAAAAGATAAAAAAATCAGGTTCAAAAAACTAGAAGAACTCAAGGATTATAAAATTGGTGTGGTTGAAGGCTATGCGACGAGCAAGAAGTTTGATGCGGCCGATTATTTGGATAAAGTGAAGGTCAAGAATCTGGATGAAGGGTTGAAAAAGCTTTACAATGAAGAGATTGATCTTATGGCAGATAGCCGAGCCGTGGGTAAATATCGTCTGAAAATTCTGGAAAAAGAGATACCTGGCATCCGTAAAAAGATAGAATTCATTAGGCCTGTTCTTGCCATGAACAAGCTTTATGTGGCCGTTTCCAAAAATGCAACGAATGCTAACAGGAAACTGATGGATTTTAATCGAGGGTTTAGGAAAATTTTAAGGAATCGTACATATAGAAAGATCAAGAGGAAGCACAGAGGATATCCAAGGAAATAAGCAATCGGGCGAGAAGATAGATCAAGCCATGAGCTAAACGAAGCATGGGCTGGGGGTGTTAAATTGGGGTTAATTTTGCCCCATTTTTTCACTCTGTTTTTCTACGAGCTTTGCCAAGATAGTTATGAGGATAGTATTATGGGATTAGATAGTGTAGAACTCGTCATGGCTGTTGAAGAAGATTTCCAGCTAACCTTTGAGGATGAGGAATTTTCGGGAATTGTCACGGTTGATGATTTTTATCAGCTTATTTTAAAGTCCTTAGACAAATCAAACAAGTTGGACAACTCAAGCGAAACTCATTGTCTAACGAGCCATACGTTTTATCAGTTACGGAAAACCTTAATCAACGAGCTAGGCATTCCACGAAGTCAATTATTTCCCAAACAAGAAATGGCAACCCTGCTTCCAAAACAGGCACGCCGCGCTCAATGGGATACGCTTACCAAAGCGCTATGTCTACCATTGCCAGAACTGTCTCGACCAACGTGGTTTTCTTCGCTCTTGACGTATGGCGTTTTGTTCTGGTTAATTGGCTCGCTTTTAGGGCGCTTTTTTGACTTCTTAACGGCATGGGAAGCGGGCATTTCTGTGGGTTTAGCACTGGGTTTTGCTTGGCTCGCTTATTGGCTTTCTAAACCGCTGGCGATTTATTTTGCACCAGAAATGACAACGCTTGGTGAAACGACTAAGACGGTGTTGTACCGAAATTTTAGCAAAATCTGTTCTATCGTGGATAAGAAACAATGGAACGAAAAAGAAATTTGGGAAGTTTACAAACGGATTATTGTTGAACAATTGGGCGTGAAACCTGAAGAAGTGCTTAAATCCGCCTGTTTTGTAGAAGACTTGGGTATGAATTAAATCTGGGCCCAAACCTGACAGGTTTTTATAGTTCGTCTCGTTCCTAAAACTAATAAACAAGGTGTCAATATCAAAGTCAACAACGTGGCAAAGGCTAATCCGCCGGATATCGACGTTGCCAATTGTGTCCACCATTGTGTAGACGGCGCTCCAAAATAAATCTCTCGCGTCATTAAATCAATATTCATCGCTAATACCATTGGCAACAGCCCTAAAATGGTGGTGATAGCAGTGAGGAGTACCGGGCGCAAGCGTTGGGCACAAGTGCGTAAAACAGCTTCATGGACTGCCATGCCGCTAGCACGCAGAACATTAAAGGTATCAATCAGCACAATGTTATTGTTGACAACAATACCAGCTAACGCAATCACACCAATGCCACACATAACAATACCAAAGGGTTGTTGCGTGACTAATAAGCCCAATAATACGCCAATCGTAGACAAAATGACAGCACTGAGAATCAACAAGGTTTGATAAAAGTTATTAAATTGTGCCACCAAAATCATCATCACCATAAACAGTGCAGTCAGAAAAGCGCGTGATAAAAAGGCTTCAGCTTCACGTTGATCTTTATCTTCCCCTTTAAAAGTGAGCGTGACACGCGAGTCAACTAATAACGATTGTTCTTCTGGCCTTTGTTGAAGGCCGTCTAACCAAGCACGAATTTCCTTCAATTTATCATCGACTAACACCCCCTCATCAACCCCCGCTTGTACCGTCAAAATGCGATGCTCATCGCTGCGTTTCAGTGTTCCCACACGGGGCTGTGGTATACGTTCTACAAATAAACTCAGCGGTACCAATCCCGCTTGCGTTTGAAGACGAAGCCTATCTAATTGATCCAAACCGCGATATTCAGGCGGAAAGCGTATCAAAATATCCAATTCTTCATCAGCATCGTCGGGCCGAAATTCGGCCACCTTGATGCCATTAGTGACAAGCTGTACGCCGTTACCTACGCTGGCAATATCGGCTCCAAAACGGCTGGCATGAGTCCGATCAACCGCGATTTTCCAATCAATGCCGGGTAAAGGCCGACTGTCTTCAATATCAACCAGGCCTGTTATCGTTTGTAAGCCGGCCACTAATTCAGCAGCAACGGGCTTCAATAAATCGGCATCTTGGGCGCTAATTTCTATTTTGATTGGCTTGCCTTCCCCCGGCCCACCTTCTTGTTTGATGACTTCTATGAAAATGCCCGCTAAATCAGCGGTGCGTTCTCGAATTTCTTTGATAATCTCTTTAGCTGGCCGGCGTTGTCGCCAATCCACAAATTCAATCGCAATCACCCCAATCGTATCTTCAGGCGCATTATCTGGTGAAACCATACCACTATTCGCATACAAACTGGCAAATTCGTGCATATCAAGAATCCGTGATTCGACTTCTTGCACTAACAGATCACGTTCTCGCACTGACAAATCACCGCGCGTTCTGACATAGACATTAATCCGTTCAGGTTCAACATCGGGAAAAAATTCCACCCCTTTACCGTAGTGTACGTAAACCGTATTCACACCCACTAACAACAGCAACGTAACCAGTAAAACCAGTATTGGGTGACGTATTAGTTTTTCCAAAATGCGGATATACAGGCCTGTAAAACCTTTAATGGTGTGTAAAGGCGCTGTATCGTGATCAAGCATTTTAACCGGGCGAGGCCGACCAAATAGGGCCCCCAAGGTGGGCATAAAAATCAAAGCCATTATCAAAGAAGCACTCAGCGTAGCGATAACCGTGATAGGCAAATATTTCATAAATTCACCCACGATACCGGGCCAAAATAGCAAAGGCAAAAACACCGCTAAGGTGGTTGCAGTCGCGCCGATAATTGGCCAAAACATGCGTTTAGCCGCTATCGCATAAGCTTCAAAACGGGGCATACCTTCACTCATTTTGCGATCCGCAAACTCGGTGACAATGATTGCCCCATCAATTAACATGCCTGAAGCTAAAATCAAACTGAATAAAACCACAATATTCAGGGTTAATCCCATTTGATCGAGGGCCAAAATGGCCAACAAAAAAGAGCCAGGAATCGCAATCGCTACTAAAATAGCGGTATGTATACCGAGAATACCCAAAATCACAATGCTAACCAATATAACAGCACTCAAAACATTGTTTTGCAAATCTTTCAGGATGTCACGTACCTCCTTGGATTTGTCTTGAATAAAATTGATACGCACATTTTGTGGCAATTTTTCTTTAAATTTATCAACGATATAGCGCGTTTTTTCTATCGTTTCGATAATATTTGTACCAGTGCGTTTAGAAACTTCCAAGGCTAAAGCAGGTTTACCATTAACGCGAGCATAAGTCAGTGGATCCTTAAAAGTGCGACGCACATCAGCCACATCTTGCAAAGTCACAACCCGTTTCTCATCCACTTTAATGGGTAAGGTAAGTATATCTTGCAACGATTCAAATACGCCAGGCACTTTGATATTAAAACGCCCTTGCCCCGTATCCAAGGCACCAGCAGCCACTAACTGATTATTTCTCACAAAATACTGTATCACTTCTTCATAGTTGAGGTTATAGCTTTCAACGTACAATGGATCAATAATAATCTCAACCGCCTCTTCACGATCACCCGCTATCTCAACTTTTAAGACTTCAGGCACCGATTCAACGGCCTCTTTCAATTGACGCGCTAAAGTTAATAAAGTGCGTTCAGGTATATCACCAGCAAGCGTTATCACCAAAATCGGAAAGAGCGATAAATTGATTTCATGGACACTAGGTTCTTCAGAATCATCGGGCAATTCCGCTTTAGCAATATCGACTTTTTGCAGCACATCACGCAAAGCTTCCTCACTATCAAAACCAGCATCAAATTCCAAAGTAACAGAAGCATGTCCTTCGCCGGCAATAGCCGTCATTTCTTTCACGCCAGCGATAGTTCGCAATTCTTTTTCTACAGGGCGCACTAACAAACGCTCAGCATCTTCTGGAGAAATGCCTTCATGACTGATGGAAACGTAAAGAATAGGAATGGCGATATCAGGATCAGATTCCTTGGGAATCTCTTGATAAGCGGTAATCCCCGCGACAAAAATAAAGAGAAATAGGAGTAAAACAGTACGGTTATTCCGAATAGCAACATCAACGATGGCAGTCATGATTGATTTTTAAACATGTTGAGTTATTGAAGAGTTTGTCAGGAGGATAACTATGGTAATTGACACTTGAACAAGATAAATCTTGAGATTTTCGTTCCAAATTGATTTTGCTACTTTTTTGTTACAAATTGATTTTGCTTCGGCCCGATTGGAATGCCTGTTATTTTGCATCGGCCCGATTGGAATGCCTGTTATTTTGCATCGGCCCGATTGGAGTACTCAACCGAAATTGATAATGACCTTTTTTTGAGAATGCGCCCATACCAAAAAGCATTTTATTCCATAAGGAATATCTGGATTTTTTTAGAGTGTGCAAAATTTTGAAAATAATGATATGAAAGACTAGCTGTAAGACAACGGCTGAAAGCTGTTGGCTTAAAAATTAAAAAAAGCATAATTTATGACAATGCTAAGTATATAGCGTTTCTCGATTGAATAAAGTACCGTTAGATACAGGAAAATCGAACCGCAAAATAAATTTGAACGAAAAGTTACCGCAAAATAAATTTGGAACGAAAAGTTACCGCAAAATAAATTTGGAACGAAAATAAGCCGCAAAATCAAATAAATTTGGAACGAAAAGTTACCGCAAAATAAATTTGGAACGAAAATAAGCCGCAAAATAAATTTGAACGAAAAGTTACCGCAAAATAAATTTTTAACTCAAATAATTTGTACTTCATTCAATTGGGAAACGCTATAGTTGACAACGTATCGGGGCAAACTTTGCGCCTGAGCGGTGACGCATTGATTACCCATTACCCATTACCCATTACCCATTACCCATTACATGACGATGAGTATTTGTAGCTATCGTTTTATCTCACAACAATCCTTTATATAGATTAATAAATACCATTGCATACCGATGCACACCTGAGTAGTCAATCCATTTTGCATGACAAATCACAAAGTGGCATACGCCTAATAGCACAATACAACATAAATGGACTCGAAATGTACATTGACTTCATTTATTCTGCTCGCTCGCCAATTTCACGGTAGCACAAATACTTATTAATTAAAAAGAGGGTAAGTAACAGTAAAGATTAATCTATAAAAATCATATAAAATAGGGTATAATTTTTTGCCATGAAATGGTAGTCGCAGTCATAAACAAACAACTCCTGAAAAAATGACAAACTGTAGTTGAGGGGTAAATGTGAAAGGTACGCGTATATTTATTAGCAATGCCTTAAATAAAGGTAAATATCTCGCCTTATTGGCCCAAGCAAAACTATTGGGCGTTGTGCGTAGCGAAGTATGGCAACGCTTTGGTTCAATAAATGGTGCTTCCCACAATTACCGTTGTATTAGAACTGATTGGGTAAAAAGCCATGATTTTTCCCCTTTGTTTGCCAAAGCATGGAAAGAAACCTTACGCGATGGACTAAACGATATTCGTCTTTACGAAGCTGCTTGCAAAGCAAAAGTTCGTAAACAAATCCATGCTCGCTTTAAAGACGAATCGAAACGCAAAGAATATTTTGGTAAGCTCAAATATGATCAATGGGTTAATGATCCTTTATTATGTCGCTGGATGCGAAAAGTCAATTCGAGGCTAAAGTTTTTTCTTCGAAAAAACTTTAGCCTCGAAAACACGGTAAAAATCATACCCACAATCAGATCGTTGTAGAAAGTGGTGTTTATACTCAGTTCAAAGGTAAAGACGGATGTACCTGGTTAAAAGTTCCATCTTTAGTTCGTGGTAAACGTATTGCCATTCCGCTCAATACTAATGCTGATTTACAGGGTACATTGCGCCTGATTCTTAAAAATGATGTGGTAGAAGTCCATACTTTAGTCAACAATAAAAAACAGGCATCCTGTGGTACTGAAATAATTGGCGTAGATAAAGGCTACACCGAAGTATTAGCCGATTCTGAGGGAGAATTTCATGGTGAAGGCTTTGGCAAATTATTAACTCCCATTTCCAATTCACGCGTGGAAAAAAACAAAAAACGTAACAAACTATTGCAAATCGCAAAAAAAGCCAAACCCGCAAAAGCAGCTCGTATCATTAAAAATAATTTAGGCATCAAAAAACGTCAGAAACAAAACCGTAAAACAAAACAGCAAATAAGAAGCCATTGTTTTAAAGCAGTACATTCTTTAGTTGATAAAGCAAAAGAGGTGATTGCGGAAGATTTAACCACACCAATACCTAAAAAGAACAATTGGAGACAATTCAACCGATTAATGAATCAGTGGACCAAAGGCTTAATCACTGAAGCGTTAGAAACAGTCGTCAAAGCGAGAGGTTCTCGCTTGCATTATGTCAACGCTGCCTACACCTCACAAATGGATTCAAACACGCATCTCCTGCAAGGAAATCGTGTGGGCGATAAATTTCACCATGCAAATGGGGAGGTTAGTCATAGTGATATAAATGCTGCGCGTAATATCAAGCAACGTTTTAATGACCCAGACATCTCACGTTATATGCCATACAAAAAGGTCAAACAAATCTTGCTAGATAGACTTCGCGCCTCGAAGGAGTTATTTTTCACTGAACATTAACGTGTAAAGTGGGAGAAACCGCCCCTTCTGGACTCTAGTTGCAACTTGGAATAGTTATCAACAGAGAGCGAAAAAACCAAGACTTTATAGATTTTATATGATTTTTTGGAGCGGTTTATAAAATTGAGGCTCTTGCAGAACTCATATCACTTATTTATTTTGTTGATATTTAAGCATCATTGATTCTAAAATAGAAATAAAATCACTCATTTTGTGTCGTTATTTAAGACTCATTGCTCAAAATGAAATCACTCATTTTGTGTAGTGAACAGAGTGATGCTGAACCGATTAATATTAATCCGCGTCAATCATGACAATCAGCATTTAGCTTCGCTGACCTTCGGTTCACGCAAAAGTTGCGCGCAACTTTTGCGTAAAATATCAGCGTTCTATCAAGTTTTTAGATTTGCTCGTTTCCTTATTTTCTGTTTAACATCTTGTCAATCACTACAAAATCACTCATTTTTATTATAAATTTTGAAAGAGGATCAATAAATCACGTTAAATAACGTTAATCCTCTTCAACTTCATTCATTATATAATTTTATTAAACCCGTTAACTTGTAATTCTTGTTTATGACTATCATCATAATTAATTAAATCAATCATATCAATCAGAAATCCTTATAAATCAATAATATGAATCCCTACTCTTTTCGCAAACTGCTTTTCGGTATCTCCCCCGAAGAAACGACTTTTTCTAAACGCGGTTTTCATGCCGTCTCTGATGAAGTGCGTCAACAATTAGAAAGTGTTGGAGAAACTTTTGTTTCTGGTTATCATGCCGCCTTATTGGATGACAACTTAGAATCGTTGAGCCAACAACTCGACACCCTGCCAAATGAAATGCGTGGTTTTGCGTATGAGGGCGCAGCGATGGCGATGACATTGCTAGATTTTCTATCGCCCTTTAATCGAAATCGTTTTAAACGATTTGTACAAGGTGCCGGGGCACATCATATCTATATGGTTCACGTTGGCGCAGGATGGGCTTGGGCGCGATTACATCGCAATGTCAATAAAGCACTCACTCCCCTCGATCCTTTATTGAGGTGGTTAGCAGTAGATGGTTATGGATTCCATGAAGGTTATTTTCACCCGCAAAAAACCATCACACAAGGCATCGTACCCCATCGCCTATCTGGATATACGCGGCATGTATTTGATCAAGGTATCGGGCGCTGTTTATGGTTTGTCAAAGGGGCTGATGTTGACGAAATTGCCAATACGATTAAAGGCTTTCCTGCCGAAAGACAAGCAGACTTATGGAGTGGCATTGGGCTTGGTGCGACTTATGCGGGAGGCGCTGATCAAACAGCACTAACACATTTAGTCAAACTCAGCAACGATTTTCGCCCTCAATTAGCCCAAGGTTCAGCATTTGCCACCAAAGCCCGTGAATGTGCAGGCAATATAAGCCCTCACACAGCGCAAGCCTGTCAAATCTTTTGTGGTACAAATACAACAGACGCAGCGCGTGTCACCGATGACGCACTCATTGATCTACCATACCAAGCGTCTGAACCGGCTTATGAGATATGGCGACAACGCATCCAAAACCATTATCAGTAGATCGAAAAAGCGCATAAAAAAAGGTCAAATTTATTTTGGAGTGCAAAATTGATTTTGCGGTTAATATTACGTTCCAAATTGATTTTGCGGTTAATATTACGTTCCAAATTGATTTTGCGGTGTAATATTACGTTCCAAATTGATTTTGCGGTGTAATATTACGTTCCAAATTGATTTTGCGGTTAATTTACGTTCCAAATTGATTTTGCGGTGT
>Ga0136651_10000686_pt1 | contig 18529 bp, 18 predicted proteins | sample Mar14236cmmetaG_FD_94867 | JGI IMG/M metagenome (GOLD analysis project Ga0136651, IMG submission 94867) | Marine hydrothermal vent microbial communities from Guaymas Basin, Gulf of California to study Microbial Dark Matter (Phase II) - Marker... ... | reverse complement strand
CACTAAGAGAATTAAATACTGCGGAGTTAGCATTCATATTACCCGTGCCATTAAATAAAGATTCAGTGGTTTGAGTATTATCTAAAAATTTTGAGCCCATGATATAATAATATATTATAAAATAATATTATTATATTAATTTTGCGTAACTTGCTCCCCACTGATTAAATATGAACGCCATACTCAACGCATGGACACCACACGAATTTGAATTCTTTTTTTGCTCCTTATCTTTATCTGGTTCTATAATTGGAATATTTTTAAAGGACGGTATCAATTTATATATATTCCGCCCAAATGTATCATGTATCATAACTTTATTATTATGTGTGATACCAAAGAACAACCAATGTTCACCAGTTAAATATGAAGGATCGTTGTTTAATATACCAATGTCACCACTTTTAAAAGAAGGAAGTAATTGTTTAAATATATCGGATGGGAATACACCCTTCCAATCTCCACCAAACACAATTTTTCCTAGATCATCTAGCTGATCTGTTGAGGTGGTATCAGTACCCAAAAATTCCGCGAAGTAATTAAATGCCAATTTATAAATTTGGTTAATAAATTTGTCTTTATTCATTTATATAATAATTATAGAGTTTTTTTATATTTTGACAAGTGACTCATCATAAATGTTCTCATTTTTCCTCTAATGGAATCTCTCCCTTTTTTTTTTACAAAATCTTTTGGTTTTTTCCCCGCTAATATAATTACACCCTTTACGATCTTCCCGCTTTGATCATCTCGTATTAATAGAGCCTTCCCCAATTGAGCTTCTGTAAACATAGAGACCATATCTTCATAGCTTAAATTGGTCAGATCCATAGTCTTAATTAATTTCTTCTCTGTTTCGGCTCTCTTTGCAATTGCAATAAAATCTGATTCGGGTTTGAATCGTAATTTTTCTACACTTTCTTTTATTTCCTCCATGCTTTCAAATTCTTTTTTTATTGGCAGGGGTGCTTCTATTATATCTTCTATAGTTGGTTCTATCTCCTCTTCTTCTGCCTCATGTATTTGCCTATCAATATCTATTATCATCTGTTGTAACTCCTTTGCTTCTGTAACCTCTGGTCGTTCTTCCCTTATGACATCCACTGCTTCATCAAGACGCTCCCCCATTTCTATTGGTACTACATCAATGGCTTCCTCTACGACATCTATTGCTGGTTTATCAGTTACGATTCCCTTCTCTACATTTTTCTTATGAGATTTAAATATGCTCTCTAGCAATTTTTTCATGTTCCCTGTAGCAGGAATTATATCTTTTATAACGACTGGCAAACCTCTTTTTAGTTCTTCTTCTTCTTTAGCCTGTTTAAATGTCACGGAAGGGTCACTAATCCCCTCAAATCTATGGAAACTACCTAAAAACACAGGGGTTGGCGCTAATGTATTCATTTTATATATATAAATTAGATTTTTTTTTATTCTTTTCTATTATAATTATTTTTTTATTCTTAATACCTCTGATGGGATATGGACAATTATCTAGGTCGTCAAATATTAAACAATTGTGTTTGTTATCTTTTAAATGTTTATCCATCAATCTTGTTATTTTACTCGCTGATCTCCCTAAATTATTCGCTAAAGTTTTTATTTCCATTGGATCTTTTAAATGACCCGTTATAAATATGTCTGACATACGCCTTATGGTGGGATCGTCGACATTCTTTATACATTGTGTCGACAAAAGACATGTTACGTGGCGATGGCTACAAACGTACCCCCAGAGCCTGTTAAGGTGCCCAGCGTCCGTTTTGTTCATCTTTGAAACATTGATGTCATCAATTAATAAAATACTCTTCTTTTTCCTATCAAATATATCTAATGGAGGTATATGTGTGAATCTTCTCTTAAAATACACATCATCATACTCTTGACTTTCTGGATCAGGATGGCATAGAAAAGCTTCCTCATATGGTCTCCTCCCTATTGATGTAAAAGATAATATATTTTTTATTAAAGTCGACTTCCCCATATTTTTCCCACCCACTATGCATGCCGTAAATGGGGCAGGGATATCAAACACATGTCTCGGATAGTCCAGCCAAGATTCATTAGCTACCTTGTCTTTATTCTCAAATAATATAATTTCATTCATCTTAATTTTATTTATAAATTTTCTTTTAATTATCTTCCTCCCTCGCTTTTTCTTTTTAATAAGTTGGGACCTTGTCACCTTCTTTTTTTTCCTCTTTCTTAAAGGTTTTCTCTTGGCTTTTCTCCTCTTCTTTATTGATTTCCTGCTAGTAATCATATATATATTAGTCTATATAATAGTTTTTGGTAAATTATGCTATTTTTACATAATGTAAAAATAGACGTTTTTACATAAAATATTTTCTTATATAAATTTATATAAAATATGAATCAAACTCACGTGTTAAATCCTAAGACTAATAGATATATAAAGATAGGGGGGCGACCATATCAGAGGCTTGTGAAGGGAGGAGTCATTAAACCAGTAAAAAATCAATCTCGTAAAGCTAAAGAAACTAATATAAAGGGGGATGGTGACAGTGAAGAAATATATAGTGAAGTTATAGAAATTGAAGAGAAGAAAAAAACTAAGGATGATGAAGAATTTGATGAGGAAGATGAGGAAGATGAGGAAGATGAGGAAGAGATGGAAGATTTTGATGAAGAAGATGAAGAATTTGAAGAAGAAGAGATGGAAGAATTTGATGAGGAAGATGAGGAGGAGGATGAGGAGGAGGATGAGGAGGAGGATATGGAAGAATTTGATGAAGAAGATGATGAATTTGATGAAGAAGATGATGAATTTGATGAAGAAGATGATGAGGAGGATGAGGAGGAGGATATGGAAGAATTTGATGAAGAAGATGATGAATTTGATGAAGAAGATGATGAATTTGATGAAGAAGATGATGAATTTGATGAAGAATTTGATGAAGATGAAGAAGATGATGAATTTGATGAGGAAGATGAGGAAGATGATGAATTTGATGAGGAAGAGATGGAAGAATTTGATGAGGAAGATGAAGAATTTGATGAGGAAGAGATGGAAGAATTTGAATATGATGAGGATTTAGATGTTAACTCTGATGATGAAAATTAAATATATAATATAATATATATAATGAGTGTTCTGAAAACTTTTGAGATTATATGTTCATCGGATGAGAATTTAGGTGCATATAACAAATCTAGCGACGGGAGTACCTTTACATTAAATTTATCTAAGAATAGAGGTATATATCTGGAGGGTAAGATTATGTGTTTAATATCAGCTAAGGAATCAACGATATGGTATAATACACCCAATGTTGTGGAAAATGTGAATAATAAGCTGTTTGTGGAGTATGATGACGGTGGGGGTGCAGTGGAAGAGACTTTAGAATTTGATTCAGGACTGTATTCATTTAATACATTGGCGACACAATTAGAGGTGTTATTATCAAATGTAGGGTGGAGTAATATAATTACATTGGTATCAAACGACAGCACACAAAAGGCGGGTTTAAAATTCAATGTTGACAATGTTTCTGTATTATTTGATGGGAAGACAGAAACGCTTGGGGAGCTAATAGGTTTCACAGATGGTCTCGATAAAACTGCGTCCGCAGGACAAACTGTTTATGGGAACACCACAGCGAATTTTGCTCAACTGCAGTATTATTTAATTTCATGCGATCTATTAAAGAACGGTATATCATTAAACGGTGTATATAGAAAAATATTGGTGAGGATTGTTCCCCAAGTGGGGACACAGGTTGGTTCTCAAATATTTCATGCTCCATTTAATCCGTCCAAAATAAGGGATGATAGCTTGTTAAATAGATCTATACATACAATTAGATTTACTTTAACGGATCAGAATGGAGAACCAGTCAATACATTAAATGAAAATTATACAGTAACATTGGCGTTTGAATATTTTTAAAATTTTAAATAATATAATAATTTTATCCTATATTATTATATAATACATGAACCAATTCCTGAGTATTGACTCTGATGCAGTTGGGTTAACACAGATTGATGGGATGAATGGTGTGATTCATTTAATTTCACAAGATGGCAGTGGTATACGTAAGAAAATTGTTAAATTTGCGCGTTCTCCTATAACTAGGAAGATCGTTAGAAAAGGAGTTGAAGTTACTAAAAAAGTCTCTCCCTTTATAGAAAGGGGAGCCTTCCGCCTTTTAGAAAGATCCAAAAGAGGGCGTAAAATCAAGAAAGGAGTAAAGAAGGCTCAGAAGATAGGTAAGAAGATAATTCAATCAGAGTTATTTGATTTGATAAGAGGCACACTCTTGCCACTAATTAGGAAAAAATTAATTGGTAGCGGTATTACAACTACAGGAATATCCACCTTGACATTAAATAGATTAAATAGAAATATAGACAATGTATTGAAGCAACACAATTTAGAAGGCAATGGTATAGGTGTGGCGACAGTAGCCAGTTTAATACCATTACTTGCCACAGCAGGCAGTGCATTGGCTCCTGTAGTAATGAAATTAATAAAGGGATTAGCCAAGAAAAAGCGTGGCTCTGGTTTGGTTTTAAGTGGAGGTAGATTGATGGACGTTAGTGACGCTCTATCGGGTGATTTAATGAATATGATTATGATGGGAAGGGGTAGAAGGAAGATTAATCTTAAAAAAATAAAAGCGATAGGTTCTAAAGCCATTAAAGCGATTAGAAAAATAATTAAGCCACTCATTCCATTTGCTAAAAAAATAGCACCTATAGCAAAAGAAGAATTATTCAAACTATTTAAACAATCCGATCTAGGTCAGAGAATATTAGGGAATGTGACTGGTTCAGGGTTGCGTCTGGTGGGGGAAGGGTTGAGTCTGGCAGGAGGTAGGAGACCTTTACCAGCATCTAAATTAAAAAAAAAAATTATGAGACAAGTAAGAAGACCAACTAAAAGGAGAAGAGCTACTAGAGGTCGTAAAAGAGCAGTGAGAAGACTCAAAAAGAAAGTCAAATTATTACCTGTAATTGGGTTACTAACTAGAACTTTCATTCCTTTGTTGATCCGTAGAATGAAACGAAAGGGATTTATTCAAATAAAGAAATTTGATCCTAGGGCTATTCAAACGAAATTAATGAATGCACTACGTAAGAAACGGGGAAGTGGTATAAATATAGACACTATTATGAAGCTTATCCCTGTCGGCATTGATATCGCAAAAATATTGTTACCCATTATCAAAAGTCTTTTTAGAAGCAAACAGGCGGGTCAGGGGTTGAATGATAGTATGAAGGGAGCTCTAAGTGAAGATTTAGCCAGATTAATTAAAATGTCTATGACTGGTAGTGGAAAAACAAAAGAACAGAGAAAAAAAAGAAGGGCTAAAGTTTTAAAATTCTTTAAAAAAGCGGGAGATAAATTTATACAACTCTTCAAGAAGATTGCTCCTGTAAGCAAGAAGGTTATTAAGAAGGTGGCACCTGTTACAAAAGATATCATTTTGAATTTACTTCAAAAATCAGAGAAGGGGAAACAAATAGCTCAGGCATTTGAGGCGGGGGAGAAGTTGGTGAGAGACATAGGAGCACTATAAATGTGTACTTCTTTGATTATTAAAATTTTATATATAGTAAAATTATTTTGTTGTGTAATTCTATACAACTAAATGAGTATTTTTAAGGAACCAACCAAAGCGCAAGTTTTAAAAGACACTGTGCCGTGGCATGACTATCAAGTTGTTGAGGTTACCACTGTATCTGATGCCAAACAGGACAACTTCTTTGGTAACACACACAGCTTCCCGATGAAGTTGGATACAGACCAGTATGCATTCTTGAATGAGCTTAAAATGAGGATTCGATGCAAAATTCAGGATAATAACGGCAGAAAGTTCACACCCGATAGTGATATCAATATTGCTCTCAATGGTCAGTCTACTTTCTTTCAGGATGATGAAGTTCGTTTGAATAACAAATTCTTAGATGGTATAGAGAATGATTTAAGTCGTATTGATACTTTTATCAAGCGGATGCATAGAAGGGCGAATATGAAAACCACCGAGAACTATTTTGATGCAGATTATTATGATAGATTATATAAATTCCTTGGATTGGAGCATTCGGATGTCCGAAAATCCTTTTTGAGGCAGTTGGGGAATACCAATGGTCTTGTCCCCACCTTTGAGAATGCTTCATTATCACAACAAGCCGATGGCGTACGAACTTTAATATGTCGTACCACATTGGATGCAGACATTAATCATTTAGTTATACCATTTTTAAAAACGGGGGACACTATAACATTGGCGCTAGATGATAATACATTTTCATACTCAGGGAAAGTCGTAAGAATTAATTTTAATTCTAACACTCAGGAGATTTTAGTTGAAGATGTGGCTATCTCGGGAGTAGCTGCATCTGCTCCTAACAGGGGAACAACTGCCATTGCATTCGATCAAATTTGGTTGTTTGGTCAAATTAGAGAAAACTTTATGAAAAAGGTAAGAATCCCAAAAACCGCTGGCGAACCCGATCAGGGGACAGAATCAATATATGATCTCTATATATATCCAGAATCATCTATATTCAGAGAACCCCATGCTTTTAATGCGGGGCAGTGCGACTTAGATTTTAGATTTACTGTCAGATCTAAAGTCGATGTTGCTAGGTATCTTCTACAATCAAAAATATCAGCTAAGGCTTTGACTACTGATTTCCTATTATCTATTGAAGATGTTCGTATAATAGTACCCGTTATTAGAAAAGCTTTTAATGGTCAGAGCGCACTACAAGCACATCTTAATAGGACTAAATATTTTAAGCGAATGGAGTATATTCTTCGCGAAGAGATTATAACGGCGGGAGAAACTGAGAAGACTGTTAGAATCAAAGGACATACGAAGGGTATAGCTATAGCGTTTAGTCAACTCTATGAGAATACTACAACCCCGTGGAATGTGTTTGAGAAAGGAGACTTTGAGATTTATAACAATATTGAACAGCTACAACTAATATATAATAAAAAGGAGTTCCCAAAAGAGAGATATGAATTTAATGCCAGTGGTAGTAATGACGGTATGCAACGACTTCATATAGAAACCCAGAACAATCTTGGTTACTCCAAAGAATATGCTGAGGAGTTTGAGGAGTGGGTAAAGAGAGGTATTTATATGTATGTACCTATAAATGATATCACTGAAGGGGATAAAAGTCTTAGAATTAGATTTAGGTTTGGTAGTGGATTGACAGGTAATTATAGAATGTATGTGCTACATATTCACGGTTCTTTGGTGGAGATGACAATCAAGAACGGTGTAATGACTAATATAGAAACGGTTGGAATTTAAATATTAATAATAAGATTTTATTATAAAAAACGTTATTATTTTTTTCTTTTAATACTCTTTAATACTGCATACGGTGTCACCTCATAATATCTTATTTGACCCTTTCCCGTTTTGACTTTTATAATTTTACCCTCATTTATTTGATCTTTTAATATTACATAGGTATGTACTCTTTTCAAATCATCAATTAGTACTATATTATTGTCCTCTATATCCTGTTCCAGAAAGGGATCCATATATATTATGATCAGAAAAAATGTTGAGGACACCCGTTTTTAGTAGTCGTTTATGCTCACGACCATCAACCCTTATATATCTTCCCGTGTGTGGGTTCCTTAAATGTGGATATTCCATACTATATAATCAGAAATTTGAATAGATTGTGCGCGTTTGTGTTAGTCCACTTTAGTAATTCTGATAAATTTAGATAAACGTTGATTCTTTCCATTCTTTATTTTCTGTACTCTATATACTGAGATGTTCAGTTTTTTTGAAATGTCATCTAAGATTCTATATCTATCTACCTCTTCCCATTGTTCTAGTATTAAATTGTATTGTTCTAGTTTATAATTTAATTTTGGCGAATTCATATTTTACTCTGTTTAATATTATATTAGATTTTATTTTTTAAGTGCTGTTTCGGCGTGCGCAAAATAGGTTTAATATTCTAAACCTGTACGCCTTGTTGACTTTCTGTTTTTTTATGCCAGATATGCCAGATAGATGCCAGATGTTTTTAGACATCTGGCATAAAATATATTGGTATATAGTATTACTTTTTCTCTCTTAAAAAGTAAATTATGCCAGATAAACAGTAAAAAACAGAAATCCCCTATAGGATTAATATTAATATATAATATATAGAGGTTTTCCAAAAAACACAAACATCTGGCATAAAATGGCGCGTTTTATCAAAAAAAAGAATCATGTCTAACACTTCACCACTCAAAAAACATCTGGCATTTATCTGGCAGTTTTTTGGCATAAAATGACAGAAAGTATTACTATCACCTTACAAAATTTATACAGCACAGTGAGCTGGAACTGGCACGATTTTGGCATATTAATAGGGAAATGCATATTTTACGCGCCGAAACTGCACTTAAAAAGAAAAATTATAATATATAATATATAATATGACCAGTATAATTAAATTGTTTCCAATCATTAAAGAGGCTCGATCTTACTTAACCCAGATGGGGGATAAGTTCAGGATATACTCCAGTGACAAAATCAACAAGAACAGGATTGTTAAGGAGTTTATAGTATGCAAGCCAAAAGCTATATATAATATCATTAAACGGGGCGAGAAGGTAAACTTATATGAGAACTTCATCGACACCAATAAAATAAAATTACATATCGATGTAGATATTAAAGAAAAGTACTTCAAACCAAATGAGGATCCAGAAGTGACCTTCCAGAATTATATAGATGAGATATTGGAAGTGACCAACGATGCACTCTATAGACATTACAATATAGAAGATCCCCAAATCATAATTATTAAAAGTGAAACAATAAAAGACAAGTTATCCGCTCATATAATTTATCCTAAAATTATTTTTGAGAATATTCAACATATTAAACAGTTCTTCATGGATTTAGACTCTCCTCTGCTAGAGAATGGTATTCTTGACACCAATATCTACAGGACTGGATGTTTTAGGCTGTTATGGTGCTCCAAACTGAATAAGAAAAATAAATTAGAGTATTATAAGGGAATTAACTATAATCACACCAAAAAAAAGAAACTATTTAATGACTGTCTATTACTACACATAAAAGACAATTTGAAAGTTCTAAAATACGCTCCCAGACATAAGACATCAATCAAGAAAAAAACTAAAGCACCAAGCATCAACAATACTTATAAAATTGAAAAGCATTATAATGACGTAGATATCAGATTAAAAAAGTATTTAGATATATTGTCACCTCGTAGGGCGGAAGACTATGAGGACTGGTTCGTTATAGGAGCAATTATATTCAATGAGGGAGGCACCTTCAAGTTATTTAATGATTTTTCAGCACATGCATCAAACTATAATCACGAGGCATGTAAAGACATGTGGACAGGTACATATGAAGAGGATAGGAACAAGAAAGCCACATATAAAAAGCTATGTGAGTTCTGTAAAATAGATAATAAAGATAAATATTATAAAATTGTCCGCGGAGATGTTACTTATAACATGGATTGTATTTTCAAAGACGGTCCTACCGATAGATATATGATAAATCTCTATTATTCGCTAGCACCATCACAATATATGTATGATGATATCAATAATCTTTTATATAAATTTAATAAATATGGCATATATGGAAAACTAGGAGCAACCAAAGGAGAAATCAAAATCAATATATCGGATACGCTGGAGGACGTATTCTCATCAGAGTTTAATAGAAGATATGTGGAATTAAACAACAACGTACTGAAGTCTAGTAAAGATGAAGAATTAAAATCAATATATAAAAAGAACAAAACAAAGGAGGCAAAACTTGTTAAAACATATAATAAAATCAAAAAATACATCCGAAGCTATAAAAATATAAAATTAATATCTGAGGGAGTGTGTGATTTATACACTATAACGGATATTGCTAAAAAATTAGATAAAGCTAAAAATATTATACCTTTTCTGAATGGTGTATATGATTTAAATTCATTCACATTTAGGACTGGGAGGAGAGATGAATATATTACCAAAACCACCCTATACAACTACAAACCTGTATCTGAGAACTATAAAGACAAAATGAATTCCATATTAGACCCCATCTTCAACGACAAAGAAGAACAAAAATATGTATTAAAATCTTTGGCGAGCTCATTGAATGGTAAGAATATAGAGGAGGAGTTTTATATGTGGATTGGTTCCAGTAGGAACGGTAAGGGTATGATTGATAAATTACTACAAACTACATTCGGCGATAAATATGCCACATTAGATATTAATTATTTTATGCAACCTAAATATGATCCTAATGCTCCTAATTCTGCCTTAGCAATGGCGAAAGATGCCTTAATAGTAATGGTAAATGAACCCCCACAGGGAGCTAAACTAAACGAAACAATCTTAAAAAAAATGACAGGAGGTGACACCTTAATAACACGGGATATGTATGAGAAAGCACAGAAGTTCATACCAATGTTTAAGTTGTTCTTCCTTACAAACAATAATATAGAAATCAATGGCGAGGATCAAGGAATTAAAAGACGTTTTAGATTGATAAACTTTAGAAACGTTTTCATTAATAATCCTAAACTGCCTAATCAAAAATTAAAGGATGATACACTTAAAACTAAAATTGGGAAGGATCGGAACTATGCCCTCGCCTTCTTTGACACACTTATCACTCATTATAAATTATATCTACGGGAGGGATTAAAACAACCTTCTAAAATGGAAAAGGAGACTACCGAATATGTTGAAGATTACGACCCAATACAACAGTTCATTAATGAGAGGGTCATTCTTACGGAGAACCCTAAGGACTTCATTAGTTCAACCGATCTATTTAGAGAGTATAAAGATTATATGGAGGATGAGCTGAAGAAAATTAATAGTAGGAATTTTAAAAGAGCGATGTTGCAGAAGGGTATACAGCTAAAAAGAAAAAATAACAAGAGAGGTTACTCCAATTTAAAATTAAAGATAATAGAGGATGATGAGAATGAATATTAATTTAATAATACTTAAATATTTATAATAATAAATATTTAAATTAATCACATATTAATCATTTTATAGAATGTACATCTACCCACATCTAACTCCTTACAGATATCTTTAACCTTTAAATCTTTATTGGCATGTAAAGACTTCGCCATTTTAACCTTCTCATCAGTCATCTTTTTAGGTCGTCCACCTATTCTCCCCCTACTTCTGGCGGACGCTAATCCTGCCTTGGTCCGTTCTCTAATAATATTAATCTCATACTCGGCGAATGCTCCAATTATATGAAAAAATAACTTACCTTCTGGTGAACTCGTGTCAATCTTCTCATTTAAACTCTTAAAATCTATTCCTTTCTCTTTTAGTTCATTCGTGATTATTATTAAATCCTTTAAGCTTCTACTAAATCGATCAAGTTTATATACACATATACAATCTCCCTTACGTACAAAACTCAACATCTTATCAAAATTTGGACGATTGCACTTTGATCCCGTATATACATCCGTGAATATTTTGGTACAACCTGCCAACTTCAATAAATCTAGCTGCGCGTTCAGGTCCTGTTTCTCCGTGCTAATTCTTGCATAACCAACCAACATTATTATATAAAATAAGTTTATATAATAATTTTTATAATTTTAATACAGATCTCCGATGACCTCTAAATGTCTACCTACCAACTTATAAATCGGTCGATCATTTGTCACACTTTTATACCGAATTGGTGTCTTACTTTTAGACCGTTTATTTTTCTTCCACCTCTCCTCAAATTTTTTAACTACTTTACAATCTTTAGATTAAATATATTAAAATTAAATTCTGTAGTTATAATATATAAGAGTATTCATAAATTATTATTTATATTACGAGTATATCACCACATTATTATGGTCATTTTTTTCCTTTTCATCTTTTGTTTGAAACGATTAATAGACAGCACTCAGGTGGCTATTAATCCCTTTCTTTTATAGCTTCTCCTTTTTTTAATAGCTTCTTTGTTTTTATGATAATAGTCCTTTGATCTCTTCTTTATATGTTCTTTATTCTTTTGATAATATCTTGCCCGTATAACTTTTATACGTTCTTTATTGCTCCGAACATATTTAGGCATATAAATTTTATAATATTGTCTAGCAGTATTTTTCTGCCTCTCTATATCTGCCCCACAACAATTCCTATCATTTAATTGAGCATTTAATTCTTTCCTCAATTCTTCTTCTCTTGCTCTTAATTTACATAGCTTATTACATTCATAATCTTCTAACCATATACATTTTAATTTTTCTATTCCCAACTCTCTAGCAGTTTTATAAAGTTTGGCGGTCCTCCCATTCCTTAAATTCCAGTTATGGACACTTTGCCGATAACACAACTTTAGAGCCTTGGTTGAACCAACATAAACATCATCACCCAATTCAATTTTATAAATTAATCCTTTAAACATTTTTATTATATATTATTATATATTATTATATTTTATTATTCTTTGAAAATAAGCGCGACCTTAAAAAAATCTAATGTATTTTATATGGAAGATATAAAATATGAAGATTTATCATTCATATGTTTATCATGCAGTCTCATCTTGAACAGCACTAATATATATGAACTACATTATAAAGATAGTAAACAAATAGATTGGTATTGTAGGGAGTGCCTGTTAGATATATTAAAAGAGAACAACATAGATGTGTGTGATTTGAAGGTGTTATAAAAACTAAAATAAATTAATATTTATAACTTAGAATAATATAATGGGTATTTATAATAAAAAACACACAAAAACTCACCCAAATATGGGTGATCGATGGTATGATAATAAACGCCCGTTATTTACAATACAATATACACCCCTCATCTTTATTATTGATATAGTAACTTGCATTTAGGAACTCTAGTCTATTCGTAAATTTAAATAAAATGTTATCAAGGTGTGTATGGAATTCTGTATTCATTTTTAACTTGTGATTAACCTCATTGTGATACCTCCCCAAATCTTTAACCCCGTAGATTCTAATAAGGTTGTAGTATTTATCTCGGATTATTTCATCTATATTTGGAATTGTTTTCTCGCATGTTTCACAAAAGTAAAAATATTTTTCCATGATTGTATCATATATACCTATATGTGTTATACATTTTTCACAAAAAGGCTCATGACACTTCTCACACGTCGATACCTGTTTAGATCTAACACCCTTATAACATCCAGAACATTCAAACCAACCATTACTCATATTATATATAATATCTATTTTTTTAAAACCGATTTCTATGGAGGTCGCGTTTAGGTGTGTTCATCTTCGGACAATCTGGACGCACACCCCCAAAATAAATATATAATATTTAATATATGAAGAACATTAATATAATTGAAGATTTAGATGATTCGGATGATGATTATGTTGGTGATATATTAGATGCTCATCAATGTTATAAGATTGAGGATATAGTCCGCATGAAGTTGATGGAGGAAAAAGATAAAAAAACCTTGTCAATAGGGGACAAACTGAATCTGAATGTATTAATTACTAAAAACGGAGTCCATGAGAAAAACCTGACACTGATATATGACTTAAGTAATTTTTCATTATATGATCTTGATAATGATAAGAGAATCCCTTTTATTGATATTATAAACTATCATTTTAATAAAAACCATAATATTATTGAGTTTGAGATTCTGGTGAGTGATAATGATATATATAGGAGGGATAAGATTATTATAAGCACACGCCAAGATAAGCAGAAAATGAAGGTTATTCATGAGATATTCTTGAAGAGAATACCAATATATAATAAATTAAATTATGGAATCCCCCGAAAATTAAGAAGAATTAAGAATTTAAAGAGATCGCGCATTAAATATAATCTATAGATTAATATATATGGAGGACAAGAAAGAATCTTATATGGAAGATAAAAAAATAAATTATATAATAGATCCAGCTCGGGGTGGAATGACTTCATGGATAAATAATTGTATAGAATATTGTGATGTGTATGATTCAATTATAGTTGTACATCCTTGTATGGTAAATGATAAAGATTGCGGTGGATGTGCGCACTGGTTCCCTAAGGATCCAAATGGTGGAGTTGTTATTTAATGCGCTCCACATAAAAAATTAATATATAGATTAATATTGATAATAGACTTAGAGCCCTATTATCACCATAATCATCGATTTCATAGGTATTTTTTTGATTATAAAATCTTCTTAATTTTGGTCGAGAGTTTTAGATTTTTTAACATCATCTATATAATATTCATGTTTTAGCTCAATAATTGTAATTTTTTGATCTTCAATTGCATAATTAATAAAAAATTTATAAAAGTTTTTTATTATTCAATAAATTTTGAGTGAAGTTTGAAGTCAATCTTATCTATTTTACCATCTTTATTTGTATCTAAATCATTAATTTCATAGATAAATATAACGGTCTTATCTCCACACTTACCAAAGCAATTAACCTTTGTTTCATTTTCTTTTATTACTATATCAACAAATTTCCCTATCCTCTGCATTTTTTTATAAATTTCATTGTTGAGCTCATCTTCACTAAAAGGGATTTTCTTTTGTCCCTTTTCAGCATATAGAAGCATTTTTTTACTAGCTTCAATTTCCATCTGCTCAGGTGGAATACTATTTTTATATCGTTTTTTAATTTCATCAAATAAGTCATTACCTATACGATTTATATCTCTCGCCATATCTGGGATATGCTCAATTAATTCTTTACCTACTTCTTTAGCTACTCCAACAACAATACCGCTAGCAATTGGAGCGATAATTTCAGCCATTTTATATAATTATATTAGATATTAATTATGAAAATTATCAATATGAGTGTTATAATTAGCTATGTGACTATTATAACTAGTTTTAAGATTATTATGATCTATTTGTAACTGTGCCACTGTATTTTGCAATACTATCATTTGACTTGTTAGTGTATCTATTATTGTTTTCTGGTCCTGAAGTCCTTTCAATAGTGGAATGATTAGCTTCTGATACTTAACTCCAAATGGCTTCATCTCATAAGGACAGTCACAGTTATTCCCATGATTACCTCTTCCACTAACTTTATGGTTCTTACACTCCTGCTTATGCTTATAGTTAAAGTTATGGTCAGCTATCTCAGGCGCCACATTAATAACCTCATCATAGATCAAACCATACTCTCTAGTGCTAGGATCATCATCATCATCCCATGGCTCATCTAAGTACTCCCTCTTACCCCTTCCATCGGGTCCAACAACAGTAACCCTTTTCTTGAAATCAAACTCCCTACACTTCAAGGAGTAGAGCCAGTCAATGGGTCTCAATGGCTCAATATTCATTTTGAGTTCCCTGAGGGATGCTCCAGTGGCTCCTACATTGCCCGCAGAGTCAACTTCCATAGTTCTACCACTAGAAACAACATGATCATATACTCCATCATAGGCGTCTATCCTCATGACTCGGGCACCTCCCCCAGTCCTAAGATAGGAGTATAGAGCCCAATCCGGCTCATGTTGATCGTCTATGCCACAATACCATTCATTGTCCCCGTTTTCAGCAAATCTAATCGATGCTTCCGCATTCTGAATACCTTTGTCAATTATTATACCTGAGTTGTCAGTAGTACTTATAACCTTCATATAGGTACTTGAATCACTGTCAGTAATGGTGAAGGTGGTGGCAACGGATGAGTCAAGGGTGACACTTCCTATATTAAGGACTCCACTAACTGTGGCATCTTGGGCAAAAGTGACATCACCTGCTTGATTTGCTCGAAAAGCCACCGGCGAAGTCGCCGACTGTATGACAAAATCAGGTGTAGAGTCATACCCGATATACCACTCAATTCCCCCAGTATCATCAGCGAACACCAATCGCCCTTGGTCTGCGGGGTTATTTTTTTTCAGCATCAAGGAAACATCATCAGTCGCAGAGTATATTATTATATGGTTATCATCCTCAGTGGATGATAAAGTGACTTCACCGCTAACGGAACTATCGAAATTGAGTTTATCAATATTCACACTTGTGCTAATAGTACTACCTCGAATAGTATCCACATGTAATTCGCTATTAGGTATAGAAACATTACCAGTACCTGTTTCCCTATTTAGTATAAGGTCTGGATTAGCTCCCGTATCTGTTTTTATTTTCCAATCATCGGCACTAGCGGTTTGAAAAACTAAATCAGAAGTATATGACGTACTGGCTTTATTTATAGACATATTAGCTCCTGCAGTGAGGCTTCTTGATTCTATAGCTGATGCCGTAACACCACCATCACAATTGATATTACCATCACATACAACATCGCATTGATGAGAACTACTATTTTCTATATTAAGTGATGTTGGATTTGATAGATCATATACATCCAAAGTCATCTGTAGGGCTCCCGCCTGAGCCGTTATAGTATTAACTTCAGATATATTTTTTCCACTTACATTAATTGATTCTATAGTTAAACTACCTGAACTATTTTCAATTGTTGGTACATCTACTTTTGTTGTGGCTGTTAAATTTGGAACTGTTGTATCTCCATTACTTGCCAGTGTTACATTTGGTAAATAATCCGTTAATTCTGTATGTTCAGAAGTAGTTAAATGATTATATTCATCCGCTGTACCTCCTTGTAATCCTGATAGATTATTATGGTTATCAGTAGTGGCAAATGAGGATCTATCGCTAAACCTCCAATCCACGTAATCGTTTGAATTTCCATCTGATCTAACTCTCGATTTCACATCATTAGAATATGTATTACTTGTTTGGAATATTACGGTTGCCACGGGAAACATCTCCTGTATCGGCAATCCACCTAATAATAGCGAATTTATCTCAATCTGGGCTCCATCCCTCGCGTTACCTATATTACCATATTCTTCCTGTCCCATGATACTCAAGAATTGTATAGGTGTGTTATTACTAGCCCATATGTGATAATTTACGAAGTTTCCATTACCTATCTCACTTATTCCAAAATTTCCACCTGTGTTTTCATTCCATCCACATCTCCCCGTTCCCGCTGTTAATACACTGAATCCCGCATTTGTTTGTGTCCTCCAGTCTGAAGTCCCATCTCTATACCATATAGGTGCTCCAGTAGTGTTAAGAACTAATGCAAGTGTTACCAAAGCATCTTCATCGTAGAGTGTGCCTGCATCTATACCAAATTGAGCCGATGTATTGTCATTCCCTGAAGCATCCACGGAAAGATTATTTAAGGCACAACCAGAACCAAATTGAGCCCCTAAAACATTATGAAGATAATAATGTGTTTCACCCGCCATATTTGGCGTATGGAGTAATTCATTATCTCCACTAAAATAAATAGCACTATTATTATCATCATCCCAGTAAAGAAAGGCTAACAAACACTTTTCTACAATAATTGTTTTTATTTCAGCACTTGTAGGATCATAAACATCTGTTAAACTATCTCCATCATAATAAATTACATGTGTCCCCTCTTTGTCCGCGATAACTGTATTCTCAGCCCCCGTCTTGGTATACTTTAGACCGTCCGAGTAGAACGAGAACTCAGTATCTGTTGGTGTCACGGTGAAAGTTCTAGATCCATCCACAAAACTATTAGTTTGTGCGGTACCATCAATTATACCGTTGGGATTATTTGAATCTAATAAAGATCTATTGGGACCCTCCACTACTCCATCCATTATATGTAGATCATCAACAAAAACACCCGTATTATTGTCTAGTTCATCCACTCTACTAACTCGTAAGCCTGTTTCATCTACTTCACATACATTATCATTATCCACTCTAAATTCTATAAAGTTACCAGCCTCCACATCCATTGATAGATCGTTATTTCTGGAGCCTATTTCCATTCCATCTTTTATTATGATCTTATTCACCTTATTGGTATCTTGGAAAGCTAAACTACTGATGTTAGAAAAGTCCAAACCATTTGCTTCAATTCCTCCCTCAAATAACAGTCCCCCATTTGGATTTGAAAATTTTAGGTCTCCATTATCCTCCTCAAAGCTCCCCCTGACCGTGCCGTTAAATGCCATCTGAATCTGTTTTGTATCATCTCTTTGTGTAAGACGTAGGTGTTTAGCCGTTGCCAAACCTACCCAAGCATTATCCCCAAAGTTGATGGCGTCGGGATCGTTGATGTCTGGAAATTCTAGACTTTTATTATTAGACATCACTATTTGTTCTAGGAATGTAGTACCGACACCATTATTGAACTCATCTATAGTATCGGTTTTCATACCGTTTTGAGATGACACAATATGAGATGCATTGATTGGTTGGAGGTCATCACCATCACCATCTTGCCAATCATTTGTCTTACTATCTAATTCAGATTGGAGGTTAGTAACCTCTGATATGATAATGTTTCCGCTAACTAGCTTCTTTCCCGTACTAGATCTAACAGGTTTATCTGCACTAAGAGAATTAAATACTGCGGAGTTAGCATTCATATTACCCGTGCCATTAAATAAAGATTCAGTGGTTTGAGTATTATCTAAAAATTTTGAGCCCATGATATAATAATATATTATAAAAT
>Ga0136651_10000682_pt1 | contig 18567 bp, 13 predicted proteins | sample Mar14236cmmetaG_FD_94867 | JGI IMG/M metagenome (GOLD analysis project Ga0136651, IMG submission 94867) | Marine hydrothermal vent microbial communities from Guaymas Basin, Gulf of California to study Microbial Dark Matter (Phase II) - Marker... ... | reverse complement strand
ATAACGGCCCGCTATTCGGATGATAAATATAAGGATGAAGTCAAAGTGATCTGTCGTATTCCTGGAAAAGGTGGAATCCAGGATGAATTTACAGTCGCCCCTCGGAAATATAAGAAGCTGATAATATAAAAATAGGGTTCCCGCATAAATGTGGGAACCCAACTCTCCTTGAGCGTGTAAACCAGCAGCTATACCGCCAAATACTCACTGCTTGTTACATTTGGTCTGACAAATTATATCATAACAAATTTTATGCCGTAATTCCCGCCAAGGCTTTTACTCATTGTTTTACAATAACTTATGTATAACAAACGATGGAAAATATAAGAGTCTGGCTTACTATTAGCGCATTTTATGCGTCAGGGCACGCCTCTCGACGCAGTATCTGCCTGCCCGATTGAAACAATCCCATAAAAAACCCCTCTTTAATAAAAAGAGGGGCCTCACTTGCTGTAGAAAAGGCAATATCTTGTACGTTACTTCAGCATCATCATCTTACGCGTCAAGGAAAATTCGCCTGCGTCCATTCTGTAGAAATAAATACCACTGGCCACCGTTGAGCCAGAGTTGTCCCTGCCGTCCCAAATGACCGATTTGGAACCCGGTTCCTGGAATTCGTCAACGAGGGTCTTCACATGCTGACCCAGAACGTTGTAGATTTCCAGCCTGACATTGGTTGCCTTCGGAATATCATAATCTATCCGAGTCTGCGGGTTGAACGGATTGGGCGCATTCTGTGCCAGGGAGAATTCGCCCGGCAGGAGCTCTGTTCCGGCGACTTCAGAGGGTACAAAACTGACACCCTGAAATTCCGGAGTCATGCTCAAAGAGTGCGCCGACCCATCAACATTCTCAGTATAGACAAACATCAGGCTATGGTTCGGGTTTTCCAGTTCCACCGGAACAACATCGATCGTTTCCATGTCCCACGAATCCTCGACACTAAAGACGAGATTGGCAATTGTCCCGCTTCCGGGAGCCAAATCCGGCTTTTCCCCGTCAAGCGCGGGAATCAGACCGATAACGACTATCCTTTTTTCGTTATCGATATTAGCCCACTTGAAGTCGAAGTCTTCCGACCTCGTGCCTTCAAAAGTAACTTCTTCCAGGGTAACTCCCTCGGAGAACTGTAAAGGCAGATCCAGGGCTGTCATGGCAACCTCATTGTTTAATTCCAGAGGAACAACAACTCTGTCCGCCTCATAACGGACTTTAGGCGCCATAAGTGAATTAGATTCCGCTGCATATACCGAAGTACAGATCAGGAGTACCAAGGCAATCGTGATGATGCCATAGTGCTTCATAGACACTCACCCCCCATTAAGGGTTAAAGGTTCAATATTATCAAACGGTTTAATCATCAAAACGCTCCTTGTCCTGTTAAAACCGTTTTTATCCGCAATACTTTATAGCTACTCGTACATGAAATGAGCCGGCAAAGATATTTAAGTGAGGATTACCCATATCCATAATACGCAAGTTTGAATAATTTGTCAAGTAATTATTGCTCATATCAGTCTTGTTTAATGTATTTAAGCCAAGGGCTTTCACCCATATTTTACGAAGCGGGGTGATGGTTCATTGATAACGAATTAAATAAATTTTAATTCCTTAATTACAGATATAATATTGACTCTTCCATCCTCCATTACTTATAACAAGTTTATATATATAGGTTCCATAAACAATGATTTATTGTACAAAAAATGAAAAAAAGTCGATTTTTTCTGCCGGGAGCAGATACTGCGCTTTTCGGATACGGGCGCAGGGAAGGGGAACATTTTTCTTGACACTTGTACGTCAACAGCTTAGCTTAAGCTATCTCAAAATTTGATTATTATCAGGAGGAAGTGTGCCCGACCAGAAAAATCAGGGGAAGGAAAAATATCAGCCATATGTTCCGGCCGGGGAATCAATTGCCGAGGTCACTATTCGCGCGGTGGTACTCGGCAGTATTTTATCGGTTGTGTTCGGAGTGGCCAATGCTTATATCGGCCTTAAATACGGCATGACCGTTTCGGCCTCGATCCCCGCCGCCGTCATATCCATGGCTGTGCTTCGCACCTTATTCAGACGTAAAAGAGCCACTGTTCTCGAAAATAACATCGTTCAGACGGTCGGCTCGGCGGGGGAATCATTGGCCGCGGGCATTATTTTTACAATTCCGGCCTTTTTCATCTGGGCCGCCAACGATCAGCTTATAGCCGCCGGTTATCATCACGAGATATCCAAAATGCAGATATTCTGGCTGTCGATGCTTGGAGGCGGACTCGGTATTTTGCTTATGATTCCATTACGTAAATATCTGGTCGAAAAGGAACACGGCAGACTGGCTTTCCCCGAAGGTACCGCCTGTGCCGAAATTATCGTTGCCGGCGATGAAGGCGGCAAAAAGGCAAAAACGGTATTTCTGGGTATTGGTATCGGGGCCGTTTATAAGTTTGTATTTTATACATTGCGGATGTGGGCCGAGTCGCCCAGCTATAATTTTAAAAAATTCCTCAAGGGCGGCACTATCGGAATCGATGCTACTCCGGTACTTCTCGGTGTCGGTTATATAATAGGGCCGAGGATTGCGGCATTGATGATGTCCGGGGCGGTTTTGGGTTATCTCGGGGTCAGCCCGCTGCTTTCTTTTATCGGCGATCAAATTCCGGGGATTATTATCTCACCGGGCGAGATGCCATTAAGCGATATGGACCCGGCGCAATTACGAGACGCGTACATCAAATATCTCGGGGTCGGAGCCGTGGCCGTGGGCGGCTTTGTTTCACTGGCCAAGTCGATCCCGGTTATATTCCATTCATTTGCGGCCGGAGCAAAAGAACTGATCAGCCGAAAAGAGAAAGGCAATGGCAAACCGCGTACCGATCGTGATTTGCCGATGTCATTCGTCCTGATCGGCTCCCTCCTGATAGTTCTTGCTATCTGGGCCTATCCCGGCACGGAACTGCACTTTATCGGCGCCATGACGGCGGTTATTTTCGGTTTTTTCTTTGTGGTCGTGGCGGCGCGAATTGTAGGTATTGTCGGTTCATCATCATCGCCCGTTTCGGGAATGACTATTGCGACATTGCTTGTAACCTGTATGATTTTGCTGTCTTTCGGGGTTTCCGGCGTGAAGGGGATGGTAACCGCCATGTCGGTAGGTACGGTAGTCTGTATTGCTGTCTGCATGTCGGGTGATATCGCACAGGATCTGAAAACGGGTTACCTGCTGGGGGCGACTCCGAGTAAAATGCAGTTGACCGAATTTATCGGTCTCCTTTTCCCCGCTATCGCGATGGGCTTCACGCTATATTTACTTGGCGATGCTTTCGGCTTTGTTCGAACCGAAGCGACACCAAATCCGCTTCTGGCACCTCAGGCCAACGTTATGGCCACCGTAGTACAGGGAATGATGAATGCCAATATACCCTGGCAGCCGATACTGATCGGCGGAATGATAGCCGTGGCGATCGAGTTGCTCGGCATTCAGTCATTACCGTTTGCCATAGGACTATACCTGCCTCTGTCGTTATCGACACCGATCATGGCGGGTGGTATTTTAGCCATGCTGATCAAGAAATCATCCAGAAATAAAATCCTGAGTAAATCACGGCATCAGATGGGCATTCTGTTCGGTTCCGGATTGGTGGCCGGCGATGCGCTGGTTGCGGTTATATCGGCTTTCCTCATCTCCGGCTGGGGCAGTTACCGTATATTCTTTGATGAACATGAGGGGATGCTGGGTTCGCTGACAGGATCGTTTGGCCCCTGGCTGGCACTGATTGCATTTGCATCCCTGGCCATCCTGTTTTATTCTTTGGCCAGATCGTTTGGCTCGACCGATGACAAAAGCAAGTTATGACCGAATTTATTAAAAAACATAAATGGCCGCTGATTGTATTCTCGGCGGCCTTTTTACTGAGACTTATTTATCTTCTGCAGTATCGCTCCAACCCGGCTTTCAACTACCCGATGGTCGATGAGCTGTGGCACTTGAACTGGGCCAGGGAGATTATCGGCGGTAATTTCTGGGGAGATGAAGCGTATTTCCGCGGACCGCTTTATCCCTATCTGCTGGCCGGTTTTCTTCTGGTGACCGGGAAATCGCTTTTTCTGGTGCGTTTTCTGCAAATAATAATTGCATCATTTTCCGCTATTATGGTCTTCCTGCTGGGGCGCAGGGTATTCTCTGAAAAAATCGGTATTATTTCCGGGTTGGCTTATGCCGCCTATGGAACGATCATATTTTACGAGACGATGCTCCTCATACCGGTGGTCTTCATTTTCCTGAATCTTTTGGCCGTCTATTTACTTCTGAAACATAAAGGTGAATATAATCTTAAACGATGGCTCCTGGCAGGTCTGATTGCCGGACTGTCCGCCATTGCGCGCCCCAATATCCTGATTCTGATGCCGTTTTTCCTGATATGGATATATTTTGGATTTACACATTTCAAGGAAATAAAAAAGCGGTTGCTGGTACCGCTGGTATATTTATTGGGTGTGTTGATACCCGTGTTTTCGGTTACGGCCAGAAATCTGGCCGTAACGGGAGAAGCGATTCTTATATCTTCGCAGGGCGGTGTCAACCTGTATATCGGCAACAACCCCGACACCGAGGGATTGACCATGATGATGCCGGAGATAAAATTAAATGAAGCCTTACCATGGGATGAGTTTACTCTGGCAACACGCGAGGCGGCCGAAAGGGAAGTCGGGCACAAACTGACTGCCGGGGAAGAATCCTCCTTCTGGACCGGAAAAGCAATCGACTTTATAATAAGCAATCCCATTGATTTTATCGGTATCACCCTGAAGAAAACGCTTTATTTTGTTCTCGGTTTTGAAAACTCCGATCAGACCGACATCTATCAAAGCCGTGTCTATTCCTCGTTGTCTTCGATTTTGATCTGGAAAAAACCGATATATTTTCCATTCGGGCTGGTTTTTCCCCTCGGTCTGGTTGGGATGATTCTATGCTGGAAAAAACGCAGGGAACTGGCCCTGTTCTATGTTTTCGTTATTGGATATGTGCCGACAGTGGTGCTGTTTCTGGTTACGGCCCGTCATCGTTTGACAGTGATCCCCTTTTTGATAATATTCGGCGCTTACGCCGTAATCGCGCTCGGGGAAATGATTCGAAAACAAAACTGGAAAAAAGTCTCTATTTATTCTCTGATTTTTATCATTGTCCTGATTTTTACCAACCGGACATATTTCGATATCGGTTTTGAAAATGTATTTCAGACTCATTTCAATCTGGCGCTTACCTATGAACGTCAGGGGAATCTTCCCGCCGCCGAGAAGGAATATCGGGCCGCCCTGCAAGAGTACCCGTACTCGGCAACAACGCTAAACAATCTTGGAAATCTGCTCTATCGGACCGGTCGGTATGATGAGGCGCTGACATATTTTCAGAAGTCAATTGGCGCCGAACCCGAATTTGCCGATGCCTACAATAATATCGGGCTTATATATGAGGCCCGTAATGATTTCGAGAATGCGGAGCGATATTACCGCAAAGCGGCCGAGATCGATCCGAGACTTCATCAGGCGTATATCAATCTGGGCGACATTTACCTGTCAAAAAAAGAATATGCCCGGGCGGAGGAATATTACCGTGATGCCATGCAGATCGCTCCCGAGGTAAGTGATGTGTACTATAAGATAGGCGCGCTGTACGGCCGGATGCAGAAATTCACCGAGGCCGAAGAGATGTTCCATCACGGTTCGGAACTGGGCGAACCGCGTCCAATAGACTGTGTCAACTGGGGGAATATTTATTTTTCGACACGCCGCCCCCGGGAGGCGCTGGCTTTATATCATCGCGCCATCAGCCGGGATTCGACTTTCACGCAGGCCTATTTCAACCTGGCGGTGACATTTGCCAATTATGGTAATCAGAGTGATTCGGCGCGTGTTTATCTGAACAAACTGCTAAGGGCCAATCCCGATTTTCAACCTGCCAGAGAACTGCTTCAAAGACTGGAAGGCGGCCGCTAAGCTCAGTATTTCTTCCGCCGTTCGACGACGAAATTCGATCCTTTAAGTGATTTGGAATATTTTTTAAGATCGGCCAGCATGTGAGACATCTCGCCCACATGGGTGAAAGCGTTGTGATGATTGATTAACACCGCGATTGAAAGCGACAGCAGGGAGAACGTTTCCATCTCCCCTTTGCGGTTTCGCGTCTGGATCGTTCCCCTGAGACGATCCTCATCGCTGTAACGGTATGGCGCGATGGTATCGAAGACTTTTATTATATTTTCACAGACCGGGCCCACCTGCTCGGGCGGGATAATAAACATGAAATCATCACCGCCGATATGTCCGACAAATCCCTCAGGGCATAGATCGAAGACAACATCGCGAATAATACGGGCGGTCAAACGGATCATGCGGTCACCGAAATAATAACCATGATAATCATTATAGGCCTTGAAGTCGTCAATATCGGCGTAGCATACGGCAAAGTCGGCTTCCAGTTTAAGCAACCTTTTGATTTCTTTTTCGATCATTCCCGGTCCCGGGAGAGCGGTCGAGGGATTGAAGGAAATATCACGACTGCTTCTCTCGGCGATCATTTTCATCTGCACTTCAAAAAGCTTATCCCGCCATTCACCATGAAGAAATTCATCGACCCCGTTCTGAAATCCGGCGATAAGGATGTCGTCCGGGGAATCGGGATGATACAGAACGGTGGGGATGATCGACAGGAATATATGGCTTTTCATCAGGCGGACCAGCTCCAGTTCCTTAAGGAAATCGCCTTTGGCCGCGATAATCGCCAGATCCAGATGAAATCGCTGCGAGAGAATAAGTAGTTCATTGAGAGTATTGAAATAATGAAAAGAAATAGTACCTTTCTTGTAGGAGCGTTCTATCCGATTGGTGATATCGATACCACTCTGTCGGCAAGCACAGTGAAACATTCTTAACCTTTCCCGCCCCTTAATTTTCTTTCACGGGGGTGGTATTCTCTATGTATCGACAAAAGATACTCTTTATCAACCTGTGTATAGATCTGTGTGGTTGTGATGCTTGAGTGACCCAGCAGTTCCTGCACCACGCGCAGATCGGCGCCGCCCTCGATCATATGAGTCGCGAAGCTGTGGCGAAGCGTGTGCGGGGTGACATCCTTGGATATACCCGCCATCAAAGCGTATTTTTTTATAATCTTCCAGACACCTGTCCGGGAAAAGCGGCGGTTGCGGCTGGAAAGGAAAAGAACATCGCTTTCGGTCAGGGAACGTTTTCGCTCGCGAACCCCGGTCAAATATCTTTCCACCGCCTTACGGGCATAACTGCCGTAAGGGACCAGACGCTCTTTATTTCCCTTTCCCACTATTTTGATAAAACCGATTTCGTCGTAAACCGCCGACATCTTGAGATTAATCAATTCCGATATCCTCATACCGGCGCCGTATAAAAGCTCAAGCATGGCGCTGTCCCTGATGCCGATATCGGTTTTGATGTCGGGACTGTTGATAATCTTTTGAATCTCATCTACAGTCAGGTAATCCGGATGATAACGGGATATTTTCGGGGCCCGTGCAAAAGCAAAATATTTTTCTTTCACCAGGTCTTTTTCGGAAAGATATTTGTAGAAATTTTTCAGCGATGACAGCTTTCTTGCGATCGAAGCCGGCTTTCTATTCAAACCTGTAAGATATTGAATGTACTCGTTGACTTTGCGATGAGTGATATTAAAATTATCATTAAGTTTAAACAATTTTTTAAATTCGAGAATGTCTCTTCGATAGGCCGCCAGGCTATTGGCCGATAAACCGCGCTCCAGATCCTGATATTGCAGATATTGTTCAATGATGATGTTTTTATTCAAGGCTGTTTGCATAATCTGCTTAAAGTCCCGCGGCGGCGACAGCACATACGGCCACTGGTTTCGCCCCGGCCCTCCGCAATGTCACGGCGGCCTCGTTGGCGGTCGCTCCGGTAGTAACAACATCATCGACAAGTATTACTCTCTTGCCGATTAAATTCCCGCCAATTACTTCGAAGGCCCCTTTGATATTTTTTCTTCTTTGTTCCGGATTCAACCGGGTCTGATCTTTTGTTTTCTTTGTCCTTACCAGAATATCCATCAGTGTCTCTATCCCTGTCCCGTTGCCTATATTATCGGCCAGAACGGCCGCTTGATTATATCCTCGTGATTTTTCCCGTGTGCTGTGAAGCGGAACAGGGACAATATAATCGGCCTGGAGTTTTTCCAAAGCCGGCAAGTATTTTTTGACAACACATTCGGCCAATATACTCCCAAGCCGGCTGAAACCGTAATATTTCAACTGATGCACCATTGTCTGAAGGACATCCGTGAACCGCCCGAGACAAAAAACCGGAAGTCCGGATTCTTCACAATCGGGGCATTTGATACCCGACTGAATAAATTGCTGACAGATACTGCAAAAGGGCAAATCGAGTTCGGTGATATTATCCAGGCAATCTTTGCATATTAACTCATCCGGATTTTCAAGAAAGGCATTGCATGTCAGGCATACAGGCGGATATAAAAAATCTACAAGGCCGCTTGGCCATGTTTTATCCAGTATTTTGATTTTTTCGATCACGGACCAAATTTATGATATTTATAACCGGCAAACAAATATTTTCGGTGGTATCCGTCTCATTTACGGCAATCAGTTATTATCGAGTTGATTTAGATATTTTTTGACGGTATCGGCAATCGGCTGATCGGGATATAATTCCACCAGGCGGCCCCAGTATTTGCGGACGTTTTCATTATCATTCAGATCGCGATAGGCAATACCAAGATTGAAATGCGCGATAGCATGCTTCGGATTGATCTCGATTGCTTTCTCAAACAGCCTGATTGCCTCTTCGCCATTGCCAAGGGCATGATAACAGGCCCCGAGATCGGTTATGATATCGGCATCACCGGAATTAATACCGATAGCCTTTTTGTAGGCCTCGATGGCAAGGTGATATGATCCTTCATCCATAAGTTTATTACCCATCGCCACCAGTTTGTCATAATCCTGAGGTAGTCTATCGATCATTTCCCGATATTGTGCCATGTTGTCCGGCATAGTCGCTTTTTGCTCGCGCGGGGCGCCGGCGACAGCTTTTTCCGGTTTGGTCGCGTCGGCCAGATAAAGAAGCCCGAACAGGACTACAAACCCGGCGACAATAAATATACTGCCTCGCGATGATATCATTCCGGTTTTTGATTTGGATATTGTGACGCCGCAACCGGGACAATATCGACTGCCGGACTCAAGAGCCCCTCCGCATGACGGGCATACATTTATTTCTTCACTGCTTTTTCCCAAAGCATATCTCCTTTTTTTACACTTTATAACTGCTTAATCGGATATAAGTTCATCAGAGAATCGACCGCTCTTTGATTTTTGCGAAAGATCAGGTAATAATAGCCTTCCCGGTTTATATCGCAATTATCCGGCAATCCGGCCCCGATATACCGGTAGGCATGATTAAATCCACGATTTTTAACAATCAGCCTTTCACGGCCGAAACGCAACCATACTTTCTCATTTTTAAAATACCCGACAAACACAAAATAATCGGGAAATCTCAGATATTCCGTCACCGGATTAAATCCCTCATGCCCGATTTCTCCCGACACCAACCCCCAGATATCATAATAACGGGCTTTTGTGTAGAACGGAATCCGCCCCACATCGGTAAGCGATATCCTGGTATCCTCCGGCTGTAAATTTACATATTCTATAAGCTTCTCCTGGGCGGCCCAGATATTCTTTTCCTGATTTACGCTGGAAAATACCGCCAATGTTGGCGTGAAAATCGAAATAAATGAGATGAGTATCAATATTTTTTTCAGTTTATCGCTTTGAATAAATCGAAGGGAATAGACCGAAATTGCGATAAAAAATGGAAGAAACGCAATAAGATAGCGAATATGGAAATTCATAACGGCATTGGCCAGACAATTGATGGCCGCCATTGCCAGGAATACCAGCGAAAATATTATAAAGCGGCGGTTTTCCGGCGGTTTTCGGATAATTTGAAATAGTCCGAATAAAAATAGCAGGGTCAGCGGTGCGAAATAAATCAGCCCTTTGGCCAGACGTAAAAAACCGTGTATGCCCAGGGTCGATTTGGCATAAAATGTATTCGGCATGGGATAGCCAAAAACGGCCATCCGGAATGCAATCAGTGCCGCAAAAGCGACGACTATCACAAGCAATGACAGAAGGTAATATTTCCGCTTAATTTGTTTATTGATTAAATCCCCTATCAATCCGGCCGCCCAAAAAACAATTGCAATTCCGAAACCTTCGGGACGTGTCAAAACAACCAGAGGAAACAGGAGTAAGGTCCAGTTTGAGCGTTTGACAACCCCAGCCACCAGAAGTGCCAGAATAAAAGCATACATTCCCAGCTCAAGACCGCTGACCGCCCAAAAGGCGGTAAACGGGGTAGCCAGGTAAAATATGGGTATCAGCCAGAGATAGTCCTTATCTTCATGTAAAAAATTGGCATACCAGACCAGTCCGGCCAGGAAAAAGAAGAGTACTCCCAGTATTTTAGCAGACCAATAAATCGGCAGGCCGATAAGATACAGAAAACTGAGGACAATCAGCCAAAGAAAGTTTGAATACCCCTCGACCGGCTCGTCGCCGGGATTGAAGGTCAACCCGTATCCATCGGTAAGATTTTGGGCATACCTAAAGGTCACAAAGGCATCATCGATGGAATAGCTCCAGAATAAAATCACAAAAGCCAGGTAAATCAGAATGGAAATCAGGAAAAAGATATTCTTTTTGTTGCTCATTCTTTATTGATGCCGGTGATCGATCCGCCTCGGGTGCGGCTGACCGATATTACACCTTTGACTTTTTTTATTCGTTTAAGGACTTTTTCAAGCTGATTGAGATTGTTAACCTCGACGACAATATAGCCCACCGAAATGGTATCGCCGATATTGATATCGACCCCCCTGACATTGGTATTGCTGTCCGCGATCGATTCGGTAATATCGACGAGGATATTTTTTCTCGGTTCGATATGAACCTCGAGGTTGATCACAAATGTCTGATCCTTCGAAACATCCCAGCTCACCGGGATCGTCCGTTCCGGTTGATCGATCAGTTCCTGGGCCGCCGGGCAGTCCGCGCGATGAATGGTTACTCCGCGGCCGCGGGTAATATATCCAATCACCGGTTCTCCGGGAATGGGTTGACAGCATTTCGCAAAGCGAAACATCATGTTACTCATGCCCTCGATTTTAATGCCCCGCTCATGGCGAAATCGTTCCAGCACCTTTTCGACAATCGGTTTTTTCTCTTCCTCTCTTTCAGGTGCAAACCGAGACACCACCTGTTTAGCGGAAATCGATCCGTTACCAAGAGCATTAAGCAGATTATTTACGGAAGTGTACGACAGGGCCTGTGCGGCATCGAGTAATTCATCGTCCGAAGGCATTTTTACCCGAATCTTTTTCAATTCACGTTCCAGCAGTTCCCGGCCCAGAGCGACCGATTGATCGTAGCCGGTTTGTTTCAGCCATCGTCGTATTCGCGCCCTTGCCTGTGAGGTGGTGGCGATATTCAGCCAGTCCTGAGACGGTTGGCGGTGGGGGCTGGTCAGGACCGAGACCTCGTCACCCGATTTAAGTTTTGCCGTCAGAGGCGATATCCGTCCGTTGATTTTGGCCCCGCTGCAATGCAGACCGACCTCGGTATGGATGGTAAAGGCAAAATCAAGCGGGGTGGCTCCGGCCGGAAGGTGTTTGATCTCTCCCGCCGGTGTATAGACATAGATGTCATCGGCGAAAAGATCGATTTTGAGGTATTCAAGGAATTCGGACGGGTTGGTCATATCCTTCTGCCAGTCGAGAACATCGCGAAGCCAGAGCATCTGGCGGTCGCTTTTGTCAAGCTGCTGGCGACCCTCTTTGTAGAGCCAGTGGGCGGCGATCCCGTTCTCGGCAACACGGTGCATCTCATGAGTGCGTATCTGTATCTCGACAATTTTTTTATCGGGGCCGATTACGGCCGTGTGCAATGACTGGTAATTATTCGGTTTGGGCGAAGCGATATAGTCAGCGAACTTGGCCCTTACCGGAGTCCACAACTCGTGGACGATCCCCATCACATGATAACATTCCGCTTTGGTCCAGACCAGAATCCTGATCGCAAGCAGATCGGCGATATTTTCGAAGGCGACATTGCGAAGTTTTATTTTTCGGAATATGGAATCGATATGTTTGGCACGACCATAAACATCGGCTTTAATTCCCTCCCTTGCCAGAGCTTCCTTTATCGGCCGGGCAAATCTGTCTATATATTGTTCCCGTTCTTCACGGCTCAATTCAATTTTCCGCGCAACATCGGCATATGCATCGGGCTCCAGGAATTTAAGAGACAGGTCTTCGAGTTCCTGTTTTATTTTGGAGATACCGAAGCGGTGTGCCAGCGGAGCATAGACATCACGAGTTTCCTCGGCGATTCTTATCTGTTTTTTCCGATCGAGGTATTGCAGGGTTCTCATATTGTTGAGACGGTCGGCCAGTTTGATAAGAATTACGCGGATGTCGCGAGCCATGGAAAGAAGCATCTTGCGAAAATATTCGATCTGCTGTTCTTCTTGTGATTTATATTGAACCGTTCCTATTTTGGTAACACCATCTACCAGAGCTGCGATTTCCTCGCCGAATTCTTCCTTGATCTTATCGAGAGAAACCTCAGTATCTTCGACAACATCGTGCATCACGGAAGCGGCGATAGTATCTGAGTCGAGATGCAGTTCAGCAAGGATAAAGGCGACGTTCAGACAATGTTCGACATACCTCTCCCCCGACTCACGCTTCTGGCCGTGATGCGCCCGGTCGGAAAATTCATAGGCTCTTCTCAAAAGTGCAATATCGACATTGGCGTTGAACGCCTCGATACCAATTATAAACTCAGCTAAATTCATATTTTATATAATACGCTATTTATTTATCTCCGGCAACAACATCACAATACAGCCGGTATATACGTTCTGTAATTTCATGACGGTCAAATCTTTCCGCAACCACCCGGGCATTTTCCACGATGTTCCTGCGAAGCCGATCATCATCCAGCAGCCTTATCAGGTTTGCGGCCAGCGCTTCAGTATCTCCCGGTGTAAAAAGCATACCGCTTTGTTCATGGACAATGTTTTCTTTATGCGGGGGTATTGCGGTTGCGATTACCGCCGCCCCGGCCGCCATGGCTTCCACAATCGACATATTCAGCCCTTCCGAATACGAGGTCGAGACAAATACGTGGGCATCCCTGAGATAGTCGGCCGGTTCGGCCTGCCACCCGGGGAGTCTGACGATATCTTCCAACCCGTTTTTTCGGATATAGCGGACGAGTTTCTCTTTTTCGGGGCCGTCCCCATAAAGCATATATTCAAAATCGGTTCTTCTCGAAGCAAGGATTTTGACTGCCTCGACAGCATCATGATATCCCTTCATCCGGTCGAACGCCCCGGCGGAAATTATTTTCATTCTTCCTTTTGGCCTGTCAGATACCGCGGCCTGATCGGAATAACTATGGTAATGATCAAGGTCTATCATCGAGCTGATTACCGACACATCGTTGTCGGTAACGCCGCCTGATATCAGCATTTTTTTAATGTGATCCGAGATTGCAATATATTTTATACCGTGTGCCAGATATTTTGTGCGACTCCCAAACCCAATTTTGCCGGAACTGCGACGGGTTACCACCAGCCGCGGCAGATCATTTTTTGTCAGGAATGTCGCCAGCGTATGAGAATGAGAGTCATGCGCGTGAATCAGATCGATTTCATTGGCCCTGGTAAATTGCCTCAGTTCCCGCTTTTCCAGAAATCGCATAAAATTGGTTCTTGACAGAGGGAAACGATGCTCGATGGTATAATAGGTCTTGTCAATCAGCGGTGATTTGTCCGGGCAGGCAAGATATTGACGCACCTTAAATCTCTGCAGATTGTTGATCAACATCGCCACCTGACGCTGACCGCCGCGAAATATTAAACCGGTATCGAGGTGCAAAATTTTAATCATTGCCGGTCGGCCTTTTCCAGGGAACGAAGTTTGACACAGCGGGTTACGACTCCGAAAGCGGAAAATAAGGCAATCAGAAATCCTTCAAATCCATCCATAAATCCAAGACCTGTGATATAATGCCTGCAAAATGCGGCAAGGGGCTTGACAACGAACCCTCCAATGTTGAACCTTTTGCCGTCCTTATACAGCTCGCGCGCTTTCAGGGAAGTGTATTTTTCAAATTTGACAAAATAAGTGTCTATATCCGGATATGAATAATGAAGCAGTTGGTTTTTCAAGCGGCCGACATCACCCTCGACTATCACCTTTTCATGTATAAGCGAATCGGTAAACCTGCCCGATTCGCGGCGGAATAACCGCAGGACATAATCAGGATACCAGCGTGAGTGTTTTATCCATTTCCCGAGGAAATTTGTCATTCGCGGGATCTCATATCCATGAAGCGAATCGCTTGATTCCGCAACACCTTTAATCTCTGCCGCCAGTTCTTCGGTTAATTCTTCGTCGGCATCGATCGAGAGGATCCAGTCGCAGGTCGCCCTTTCTACTGCAAATCCCTTGGCCGGCCCAAAGCCGCACCATTCAATGTCATAAACCTTCGCTCCGAACTCGGCCGCGATCTTTGGAGTATTGTCGGTTGACTGCGAATCGACGACGATTATTTCATCGACCCAGGCAATGGAATCCAGACATCTTTTTATATTGGACTCCTCATTTTGAGTAATAATTACGGCAGATATTGTGCCCATAGTTTTTAACCGGCGTTATACGATACTCTCATTATTGTACAGCTTATTGAACTCGTCAACCACATTTTCCGGCTCGATATCATACAGGTTTTGAATATTTTTTGCCACCACGGCTCCATGTTTCTGCCGGTACGGCCGCCAGAAAAGGAAATTGCGTCGGTGTCCCGAATACAGCCCGACCACAGGCACTTTCATTAATCGCGCAATATGCACCATCGATGTATCCGGACTGATAAGCATATCAAGCCGGTTCAGTATGGCGGCTACATCGAGAAGCGACAGATTTCTCGGGATCATGCTTGCATCGGCACGGCACTGTTCGATAAGCCGCTCGGCATTGCTGCGGTGCTCCATGACACAGAAGATAATAAAACGAAAATTGTCATGTACCTGCGCCAGCATATTTATAATTCGGGCGTATTTTTCAACAGAAAGCGAACGGGTCGAACTTCCGGCGGAAATATTGACACCGACCAGGAATTTACTGTCATCGGGCAATTCGGCATAGAACGAATCCGCCTTCGATCTTGAATCATCAGGAATATAAACAGGCAAAAAGGGATCGACCGTTTCGGGATCGATTCCCAGCGCCTCGAAAATAAGCAGGCCGTTATCTATATTGTGATCATTACCGTCAGGCTGATATGGACGGCAATAATCATAATATCGGCGAAGCGTGAGTTTACGGGCGGCAACCTGTCTCGATTTATTTCCGATCAGCTTGGTCAAGAGCAAACCGGTGGTGGAGTCGTGACAGATCGGATCATAGACGATATCGAACCGGTTCCTTCGAAGCATCATTATCGTGGGCCAGTCTTTCAATACATTTTTTGTATATAGATGTATCCGGTCGATCATCGGGTCGTTTTCAATCATCCCTTTATTGCGCGGCGAGGCCATCACCTCGACCTGTATATGCGGATATTTATTCTTAAGGGCATGCATGGCCGGGATGGTCGCAATCATATCCCCCAGCTTATCCGGCCTGAGAAACAGTACCGATTTTACACCGTCGGGATCGATCGGGATCCGTGACGGGTCACCTTTGCGAAGCAGGAGAAAAAACGGCAGATTCAATGTCTTTTTAAACAGGTGTTCGATATGTTTGACAATCTTCGGGGGCATAGTATGATATTTTACTTATTGGCCGACACGGCTCCGACCGCATCTTCATGATTGACGCCGTTTTTGAATTGCATCATATACAGCTTATGATACACACCATCGAGCTTCATCAGTTCTTCGTGTCGTCCCTCCTCGACAATTCGCCCGCGATCTATGACCATAATGCGGTTGGCATTGATAACCGTCGAGAGTCGATGGGCGATCACCAGGGTGGTTCTGTCTTTCATCAGGCGGTCGATGGCCTCCTGCACCAGCAATTCCGATTCGGTATCGAGCGCCGATGTCGCCTCGTCAAAGATCAATATTTGCGGGTTTTTCAGCAAAGCCCTTGCAATGGCAAGGCGCTGGCGTTGCCCTCCTGAGAGACGGACTCCGCGGTTTCCGACAATCGTGTCATATCCATTTTCGAACTCGATTATAAAATCATGTGCATTGGCGGCTCTGGCGGCGCTGATTATTTCGTCATCCGATATATTTTCCAATCCATAGGCGATATTATGGCGAATCGTATCATTAAACAGGTATGTTTCCTGTGTCACAATCCCAAGGAGATTACGTAGCGATGTCAGTTTCAATTCTTTAATATCGACACCGTCGATTGTGATCCGTCCCTGCTGGGGATCGTAAAATCGCGGGAGAAGATCGAAAAGAGTCGATTTGCCGGCACCCGACGGGCCGACCAGCGCCACCACCTCGCCCTTTTTGACCTCGAACGAGACGTTATCGATTATCAATTCACGGCCATTATAAGAAAATGAAATATTTTCATAACTGATGGTCGATTTGAACTGATCGATATTCTTCGGCGCGGTAATTTCTTTGACCTTGACGGGCGTGTCGATAATGCCGAAAATTCTCTCTGCGGCCGCCATCCCCTCCTGTATCTTGATATGTATCCGGAAAAGATTTTTGACCGGTTTGATCATGGCAAACATGGAAATGATAAAGGTCATGAAATCACCGGCATCCATCTCCCCGCCGCCTTCGATAATACGTGTCCCCGCGTAAATCAAAATGACAATACCGGCGCCGATAATCAGCACTTCGCTGACCGGCGAGGCCAGATGGCGGATCCGGGTCATGCGAACCAGCGCCATGAAATAATCATTGGTAGCCTTGAAGAACTTTTTAATCTCGAATTTTTCCATGGCATATGCTTTGACAATACGGATATTCGAGACCGTCTCCTCCAGCACCGAATTAACATCGGCCATTTTCTCCTGGGAGCGCGCGGAATACTTGCGCAATTTTTTTCCCATCCAGTAAATGAAGCCGAAAACAATCGGCATGACCAATGCCGCGAGGATGGTCAATTTCCATGACAACAGGATCAAAAAGACCGACAGCATGAGAACTGTCAGAGTATCGATCACCAACCGGTTAAATCCAAGATCGATAGTCTCGTTGAGGACAAGGACATCATTGGTCACGCGCGAGACAAGCTGCCCGGTTCGCTGGCGATGGAAAAAGCTGATCGATAATTCCTGGTACTTGACAAACAGATCATTACGGAAATCCCTTATAACCGATTGCTGAACAAAGGCCATGAAGAATCCCTGGAAATATATGAAAAAGTTTGAGGCAACACCGATGAGAAGGATCACGACACAGAAGTTAATCAGGGTTGCTTTGCGGGTCTGGCCGGTCAACAGGTCGTTCAGTTTATCTTTAATACCGTTTTTTGTCCGGGCCAGGAAATCAAGTTCACCTTCCAGTTTGTTGACGATATCGTCCTCGTACCCGGCTGTTTCCTGATTGGATGTCTGAGTTTGCTGTACGACATCCGGGCCGGCTGAGGGATTCTTTTCGATTTGGGATGTCTCAAAGAGGGTCATCAGAAGCGGACCGGCCATCCATACCAGAAGTCCGGCAAAGAGAGCGTGAAGCGCCGCCGAAAGAGATGATACGATAACATGAAACCAGTATGGTTTCAGCCGTCGGAATGTCCTGCCTATCAAATTCATACTAACAATTATACCCTCTTTCCGGACAATTCTGTCGGTTCGGAAATAATAAACTTTTAATATGCGAATTGATAACGAAAAGTCAACCGCCGGGACAGACTAAAGATCGATTCTCACAGCCTCGGGCGGAATGGGAATAATAAATTTCTCGGCCGGGATGTTGATATCCAGCCTGTGTTTGCGGCGTTGCGCGGTCAGGCGGAAGGTCTCATCCCTGTTTGAAAATTGGATTTTTTCCAGAAGAAATCTGTTGTCTTTAAAATCATATTCGAGCCTGGCACTTTCGGCACAATTTTTCGATTCCAAACGGAATTGCTGTTTTTTCCCCTTATCACCAAGAACGGTAACATAGAAATCGGCCATGGAATATTCGAGTTCGACCGGCCGCATGACAAACAGGTCTATAAGCATCTGCTCCAGGTTATCCTGCTCGGCACAACTTTTATATATTAGCTCATTCAATTTGCCGGAGAAATACTCGTTCTCGGTCGGGAAATAGATGACAATCGAGTCTGATACCGCCAGACCCTTGAGAACACCTTTGCCGAGGTATCCGCGGGCAAACAGCGCGAGACTGTCGTTTTTACGGTAAACATCGAGCCTTACCGAATTTTTTTTGCCCTCCCGATATATCTTGACATCATAAAGGAAAGCATCGCCCTTCCCTTCGGTATAATTGAATTCAGATTCGACAGGTGATTGT
>Ga0136651_10000681_pt1 | contig 18571 bp, 15 predicted proteins | sample Mar14236cmmetaG_FD_94867 | JGI IMG/M metagenome (GOLD analysis project Ga0136651, IMG submission 94867) | Marine hydrothermal vent microbial communities from Guaymas Basin, Gulf of California to study Microbial Dark Matter (Phase II) - Marker... ... | reverse complement strand
TTTTAATTGACTTTCGAAAAGTTGGATAGTTAGATGGTGGGCAGCAAAAAGACGCTACCCACCCTACGAGGAATGGTACTTTCATTAAATGTTACCAACAAAACGGTTAGGGATAACTATTTTCTAAATCTTATGCTTACCTTTTATTGCCCGCCAGCGCAAATCGCGGCTCATCAACAGTCAACACGTTTAGCGTCAATCAGCGCAGAACAAAAAGCGATTATTAATAATGCAGCAGGTGACATGTTGGGGTTTTATGGCTATACTTGATGCCAAACCTGACAGGTTTTTAAAACCTGTCAGGTTTACGTTCGTTTATCCAATCCACAATCCACATAACAATGGAGTTTTTTTATGAAAAATACGGTGACCAAAAATTCAACCACCGCTTGTACACTGTTACTTGCTACCAGTTCTGCCTTTGCAGGGCCAACCAAAACGCCTAGCTCTGGCGCAAGCATACCCGCAACGCCACCTAAGATACAGTTTACCAAAAGCAGCACGCCATTCGCCATAAAGTCAATCACACTGGAATCAACCGGAAAAGAGGTACAAAGCTGTGCAGTGCCAAGTGGTGTGACGCGACAAGACGATCCAAAACCACAACGCATTTTATCATTGGCCTTTGATCCCAAGGCAAACCAGAGTGCCACCTTGAAATTTGATATGTCGGAAATTTCGGGTTCCCAAGAAGAGCGCGTTTTGATACTGCTTTACAGCCCCTGTTTATCCAATACCCCCCAAATCGAAACGCCAAACTCTAAACAGAAATTGGTGTTGGATAAGCAGAAGATGCAAGTGATGGCAAACTATCCGGTTCCCGCTATTATGCCGGCAAAAGGGAATCGTGCTAGTACAGCAACAACCAAGATGAGTTTCGAGCTGAATCTTGATACGGGTTTTCTGGCTCACCAAGTTAATGCGGGTGACGATACAGCTTACCTTCAAGCCGCATTACTGCCGAAAGCCGATTTCGAGAAGCAGAATTACAGCAATGTGCAATTATCAAAGTTGGAAGCCATTCAGATCACGCCCAACACTTGTCCGACAGACGCTGCATTTTCCCAGAATCTCAATTCCGATAACCAATCTTGTCAAAAATTGCCTTAGGTATTTATTAATTGGTGGGCAACATAAACACGTTACCCACCCTACATTAATAAGGCGTTAAGAACCCAACATGAGGATTTTATTAACTGAATGAAAAACCGAATCAATCTAAAAAAATCAACCGCGGCTTGTACACTTTTACTCGCCACCGGTTCTGCGTGGGGCAGTCCAAAATTGGGTACTGGGCAACTCCCCTCAGCAGGTTCGGATGAAGATCCAAGTAACCCCCCAAGTCAAGAAGCGCCAACGGCGGTACTCAATTCCTTGATAGGTAAAAATAGTAAGCCAAGCCCTGTTCGCATTGAAGCCGTCACATTGAATCGAGCCAGTGAAGCCAAAATACGAAAATGCACGGTACCAAAAGGTGTGACGCGAGAAAAGCGGCCGAAACCTGATAGCATTTTCTCACTGTCTTTTGATCCAAAACAAAGACAAAAGGCTACCTTGCAATTTGAAATGGCCGAACTGCCACCGACTAAGGAAGAACGTGTTTTAATGCTGCTTTACAGCCGTTGTTTGACCAGCAAACCCAAAATAAAAACACCCCTTTCTAAGCATAAATTGGCACTGGATACCAAGGATTTGGAGGTGATGACAACCTATAACGTACCGGTTGGTAGCACAAAAGGAACGCAGGTGACTTTTGAGGTTGATCTCCGCACCGATCCCCTCAAAAAACAGGTTAACGCGGGTAATGACACCTTTTACTTTCAAGTTGCTATGCTCAAGAAAAGTGATTTTCAGAAAGGGAATTATGGGGTAGCTAAACTCTCTCCTTTGCAAGCGATTCATGCCACCTCTGCTCAATACAAACTGTGTCCTGAGCAAAATAAATTGATCCGCAACCTCAATTCAGACAACGAATCCTGTAAAAATATGCCAGGCAAGACGAATTAATACTTTTATTTCAACACAGAGTTCACAGAGGGCCACAGAGGGCCACAGAGGTTTTAACTCTGTGAAACTCTGTGTTACTCTGTGAACTCCGTGTTGCATTAATAAATGCAAAACATTCTATATAAGCAGGAGGCAACCCATGTCCCAATTCAAACACAAAAAAGCCCTGATGGGCGCGGCCTTACTGGCAACCGCACCAGCTGCTGCGGTGAAAGCCAGCGGCGGCGGCAGTACAGAAGGGAGTAAAAGCCAACGCGGTGTCAATCACCTCACCTTAGAAGAAGCGCCTTTAGAAAATATCACGATCTGTGTGCCCGGCAAAAGTGCGACAGGCATGACTGGAGATTTTCGCTTCTTACCGGATAAAGTCGCTGTCGTGATTGATCCCTTTGAGAAAAACTATGTCAAAATGACCTTTGTGGTTTCTCACATGACAGCCAGCCCCAAAAACAGGAAGCTGATTTTAGCGTATAGTCCTCAACTCTCGCCTTCACCACAAATCCCGACTCCTAAATCTATCAATAAACTGGAATTGGATTTAAGTGCAGCCGAGATTCTGGGTATTTACAATGTTTCCGACTTTGGTATGGAAGCGCAACCCGAAACACGCATCGGCGCGGGCAATCCTGCCCCCCGCGTCAAATGGGAATTTGATATCAACTTGGACAATTCAACAGTGCCCGTGATGATGAACAGTGGCAAAGACACCATTTATGTTCAAGCCGCGTTGTTGAATAGTGATGACTGGGAATCTCAAAAATTTGACAACATGATTCTTTCAGAAGTGGATACCATTCAATTTGTTCCGAATGAGTGTCCAAAGATGATGGATGGCAAGCGCGTTAGCGAGTTCAATATGAGTGAAGATGGGGTTAATAAAAACGGCGATGGAAGCAACGGTGGGGATAGTACCACTAATGGTGAGGGAAAATGAATGAGGTGTAGGGTAGGGTGGTAGAGCTTTTTTTGAGGTTTTTGAGGTATTTAATTAATATGCGGGTTTTATGTCGAATGCAACTGGTGGAAGCTTTCGCGATTAAAATCGTTCTAAACGCGCTTTGACGCTAAAGACGCTAAAGCTTTGCGTCTCTTGCGTTTTTTAATTCTATAAATCTATAGATAGGTGAGCAATATATTTGGTTGCCCACCTACAAACAGTTTAGCCTTTTGTTGGTGTTTCAGCAGAGTCATCAGCCGTAGGGGCTTCAACAGAGTCTTGATCTCCATCGGCAGCTGGCGTTTCAGCAGACTGATCAGCCTCACTAACTGGCGTTTCCGCAGACTTGTCACCCTCACTAACTGGCTTTTCAGCAGACTTGTGACTCTCGCTATCTGGCTTTTCATCAGAATTGTTACCCTCATTGCCTGGGTTTCAATTAGAATTGTTACTACCATTCAGCTTTTCAGTAGTCTCTTTGTCACTGGAGAACAACAACAACAACCAATAAGTCGCGCCCCCAACTGCGGCAGCTGCCACTATAGGCGCGGCCACAAGCGTAACGGCACCCGTTATCACACCACCACCGATCACACCCCCAATGGTTGCTAAACCCGCAGTGCTTACGCCAGCCACTGCGACTGCACCAACAACACCGGCTGTTCCAACACCTGCACCGGTGTACGTGCCAATTCGTGCGGCATCACACGCTTTTTGCTGCACTTTGCACCCCTTAAAGTAATGATCATTCATCACTTTAGCCGCTCCAAATCCACCAACGGCACCAACAAGTGGACTGGCAACCGCACCGACAACGCCGATACCGACGGCAGTACCTGCTGCGCCTGCGGCCGCACCTGCTGTTGCTGCTTTAGCGGCGGCACCTGCCGCAATGCCTGTCGTCACCGGATCAATAGCATGGGCAGAATTAAGGCAAGACATAGACAGTGCTAAACTACCAACAATTAACCATTTATTCATTAAAAAAATCTCCGTTGTTATTTCATCAAAAATTGAAGAGTATATAGTTTCTGAAAATGACTATATAAGAATCTAGTCGGATTATAAATTAATTTGAATCATATAAGCCAATAAATTTTTCTAGGGGCTTATCATATTTAATTTTTATGCCATCAATTCAAATCCAGTCTAAAAAACTGAACTACCTTGAAACCCGTTTGAAAAATTGATTTCTTTAACTCTTCTAAACCAATATAGCCCAAAAATGTGGACGCATTCTAATACAAAAAATAAGGCCGTGTCTATAAATCGTTATCATAATTAAACATTTATCGTTTTGGTATGGGTTCACTCAGCAATACGTTCTGATTGAATTGAATCAGGTAAAATCAATGAGTTATAAAATTTCATTCTAAATTCTGTCAGATTGGTTCACGTTTTTTGTTCATTTTTCATTTTTATTATTGGTATGCTGTCAATCATGCAAAAAAAAGTGAACACGAAAATGCGTGTTCACTTTAAGCATATCCAAAAAATAAATTATCTATTTTTTTTGTAGGGTGGGTAACATATTTTTGTTGCCCACCATTTCCTTCTACCGTGTGTAATCTGCCATTTCCCCCATAAGCTGTTCATAGACGCTTTGATCCGCTTCCCTATAAACGTCATTTCGTATCCCTTCTCGGGAAGAACGGCTGGTGCGTGTGCCTGTCATGGCATAACAGTCACTAAAATTCATATCGGCATCAACATGGTAAGCACATCCTGAAACAGTATCGTTTGCGGTAAAATCAAAACTAAAATACCGATTGACGCTGGCAGTCATTTCAAGAAGACTAAAGTTGTCAGACTTAGGGTTATATCCAGCAATGATCACATCACCGCCCCGATTCATCCCCCAAATATTGTATTCACCAGGAGTTGAACTTGATTCTTCCACCTCTGTCAACGTGTAGACATAAGTCATCGTGTTTGTCCCAACATTGTAGGTAAATGACCAAGTGCCGCGCAAACGTGCTGTTTGGCATTGGTTGTAAGAGGCAGATCCGGGATTCTGACAGGTTGTGCTGGTTGATGGAGTGGTTGGCGTGGGGGTCGATGGTTTGAGTGCTGGTGTGGTTCCACTTGCGGACAGAGTCGGACAAGCGATGGGATCGGCATTGGTTAGCGAAAAACCCATGGTTTCAGGGTTTGACAACTTCATTTGAAGCCGGTAACAATCAACACCCCCAAAGGGCCCAGGTACTTCTAGTACAGGGATAGATATAGTCCCCGTGGCACCATCAAATTTGGCGTTTTCGGCCAAGAGGGCAGATGGCTGTAAGAGCGTTGCAAACAACGCGATTGACAACAAGCGGATTTTAGATGACCAGTGATAATTCATCTTGAATACCTCTCTTTATATGAAAGTGGATAGGGGTAGATAAAGGTGATAGAGTTATCAGCTTTCTATCAATTTCACCCTTACGGCATCCCGACGAAATGAAAATGGGATGTACAGATTTGATTATACCATCCTTAGTAGCCTCCTTGTTTATTTCCTAAAAATCTTTTGAAGGGGCACACGAATATTTAAGACTTCATCAATGACTTCGGTATCGTGTGTGACATCAAAAGGCTTATACTGTTTCGCTGAGTAAACCGCTATCGACTCAAGGGCCGGTGTCACCAACCAACAAGATTTGATGCCAAGCGCAAAATAGGCTTTAAACTTGGCTAGAATCTCCTCAAAACCTTGTGTAGGTGAAAGAATTTCAATCACCAATGATGGCATTTTTGACATTTTAATAATGTCTTCAAGAGGATTCGGTTGATAGCTTTCTTCATAGATAGAAATATCGGGCTTGAGTTCCTCTTTGACTTTGAGTCCAAAAGGGCTTAGATCAGTTTGACTCACATCTAAACTCAGTTCAGTCGCGATGGTGAAATTATCATCAGGTAACCAGCGCGCTAAGCGGGCTTGAATAACACTATGATTCAGTGAACCCATATTTTGAAACCTCTCATCCAAATCATCAATCATTTATCCTCCATTAATGCTTCATTAAGAATACTTCATCACAAAATCATGATTTTTTGTAGGGCTCCCTACGGGTTTTTGTTGCCCACCATTCCCCAACTTCGCCAAATCAGGCCATAAGAAGCCGAATCAGCGTTCTATTTGTTTTTATAATTTATTAAGGCATAACAAAAAAATCGCTATTGGAAAAATCACTTTTGCAAGCATTATTATAAGCTTTTACCGCAACATAAAAATTGCTTCGAGTTTGTAGATCAGTTGAAAAAGTGGTTTCGTTAGCCACATCTAAACTATTTATAGGTAGGCCGAAGGGATAGGGGGCATAATAAATTTTATACCCTGTGGCCTCCTTAACTTGGGACCACGATATTTTGAGGCTGTTATTCTCAAGGGTTAAGGCCATCACAGGGCTTGATAATTCACACAAATGTTCTGCAATAAACTCGTTAAAGGCCGATATCCGTGTATACACGCCATAAGTATCCGGTTGGGCACAACTGTCGCCATAACTGACAATGCCGACTTGTGTCCAGCCGTGTGCTTCATCCTTGACCAATAATGGGCCACCACTGTCTCCTTGACAAGCATCTTTACCGCCTTCAACTAAACCAGCACATAACATATTAGGCGTTATTCTGAAAACCGCATTGGCCGCGTCACAGATCGCGCTGGAAACAATGGGTAGCGTGACTTGACGTAATTCGTCAAAAAAAGCAGGCCTGATTTTGATATCAGAGGTATTGCCCCAACCAAGCACGGTTGCCAGATTTTCTTCTGTATCCAATGTGCTGCCCTGCTTGATCAAATTAACAGGCGTTTGGGCTACCGCTGTTTCTAATTCTAATAAGGCAATATCAGAATCAAGGAGGCGATAATCGGGATGTATAATAATACGTTTGACAGGCACCCGCTCTGCTTCATCGGTTTTGAGATTATGTACACCGATAACCACATCGAAGTTAGGATTGTAAATGGCATCATCAACACAATGCGCCGCTGTGAGTACCCATTTGGGATGAATCAGGCTAGCACCACAAAATTGGCCTTCTAAGATCGAACTGCCTCGTTTGACGAGAGCAACCATCCAAGGCCAATCACCCGAACGAGCCGTTTCGCCACCGACGATTCTGAGCATTCTGCTATCAGTCGGTGGACTGGCCTGTGCCAGACTCATTGTTGATACCCATAAAATGAGTAGGCTGATGAGAGGTAATTTCATGTTCATTTTTTAAAAAAGAGTGATGATTCAATTTATTAATTATATTAAGGGCAACCACAAGGGATTGCCCCTACGAAGCCTGATAAATCTATGAAGGCCCGATTTTCGTTCCAAATTATGTGCTATTGGCGCTAATTCGCCAATGTCGTTTTGTGGTCGATGATGGACTTAATAGCCAAACCATTTCTGACAGGATTGACACCTTCTTTTACGAAAGCGGCATAGAAGATATAATCTCCCCCCATACCAGGTGGCACTTCAAAGTCTGCTACTAACCTGTCTGTTGTATCGACATTATCCAAAGACTTTTTAAAAGGTTGAGGCTGATTACTAAACGGTGCAATACCGAGTTCTGTTCTATAAAGCAATGAACCATTGGGCATTTGAATCGCAACCCAGAGATCAACTCGTTCATGGCGAGTTGTGTTGACCCTTTGTACCAAATCGACCCTAATCACCTCTCCCACTTTATAAAAGTCTTCTAGGTTTTGAAAAGCGAGATATAAATCGCCCTCTACTAGTGGCGGTTGCGTTGTTTCAGTATCCGTTGTCACACTCACTTGTTGGACCGTTTCGCCAGTAAGCCCTTGATTATCAGTGACGACCAACCTAATGGTATAATTACCCGCCTCTCTAAAAGTCATCGTAGCGGTTTGACCAGAGGCCGTCTGACTGTCAGAGGCAGTCCAACTGTAGCTGGTAATGCTACCATCAGGATCTTTTGAGGCACTGGCATCCAAGCTGACCGTTAAGGGCGCATTGCCTGACGGCGGTGTGACTGTAAAGTATGCCGAAGGCGCTTGGTTAGGCGGGTCACTGCTTGAAGGCATGTCGATGAGGAAAAAATCATCGAATGAGACATCAACGGCAGTTGAGGCTTCCAGATTCACACTGCCGCCACAATTTTCTAGCGTTAAGTTTTGGACTTCGGTGCTGTTGATAGAGAAAAAAAAGCGATTGTCTATCTTCATAATAGATAAATTGTTGGACTCGCCCGGCTTAATGAGAGAGGAGGCTGTCCACTCTACCCGTTTCTCATGTTGCCCGTTAAAAACGGTACTGATAGTGTACCCCGTGTTGTCTTGCCCATCTATCAGGAAAAGAACATAGTCAGCAGTGCCCATGCTATTTTTCTGATTGCAGACTGAAATCCCATAACCCCCATCACCATCACCACCTAGCCAAAGGGTATCAACTGATACGCCTAAGTTTTCAAAATAGTTAGAATGACTAGGGTTGGGGCTCCAGCCACCGGGATTCGCACCGCCAGCCCAAGCCACAGAACGTGCTCCTGAAGTGCCATCACCTTGGAAAACCAATTGTCCATTAGACACAGAAAAAAACTCAGCGCCAGAAAATCCGCCAGCATCGCTATTAAAATTCTCTATCGTAAAGGGAAGAACGATAAAATTATCAAAGGCAACATCCACTGACTTTGAGGCCTCCAGGCCAATGGCTCCCCCTGCACAACCGTCTATCGTTAATTCTTGGACTTCCGTATCGTTGATAGAGAACGAGAAAGAATTGCCTATTTTGAAGATAGACAATTCGTTAGCCAGGCTAGGCAATATCAGAGAACTGGGAGTCCACTCAATCTGTTTCTTAAATTGACCCGCTATCTCACTCATGATGATATAAGCGCCTTGGTGGATATAAAATCCAATAAAATCAGCGCGATCAAACTGATTTTTTTTGAGACAGACCGCCAAACCATAGCCCACCGCTTTTTCACCCCCTTCCCAAATCACCTCCGTGGAGACATTAAAGTCTTTGAAATAATTGGAGTTGTTGGGAGATGGATTCCAACCGCCGGGATTAGTACCACCCATCCACGGTGCGGTTATGGTTCCCTCATTGCGATTGCCACGAAATAGGTAGCGTCCATTCGACACGGAAAAGGTGTCATCTTCCAAAAACCCCCCAGGGCCGGTGTTAAAATCCTCCGCAACACCCACGGCCCATAGCGGGGTGGAAAAGACGATCATGAACAGTGTCATGATCAATTGCTTCGTGCTTGTCATTACTGTTTCCTCCGATTTAATGAGACATCATACATAAATCAACATCACCGCAAAGGCGCTTTGAACACTTTGGTAATCAAAAAACGTGTTGCATTATACACATTTTAGTCACTGCTATCTAATTTAATTGTCAGTTATCCTAATTGAATTTTTAGTTATTCGTTATTCGTTATTCGTTATTCGTTATTCGTTATTCGTTAGAGCTGCACACGGTTATAAATTAAATTTGATGTAGGGTGGGTAACGTGTTTTTGTTGCCCACCAAATCAATGTAGGGTGGGTAACGTGTTTTTGTTGCCCACCAAATCAATGTAGGGTGGGTAACGTGTTTTTGTTGCCGGCCCCATTTATCTTAAAAAAAGTTTTTCAGGCAAAAGTTAGTTACCGCGCTAAGTCTAATCAGCGTAAATCATGACAATCATGACAATCAGCGTTCTATCACGTTTTTCACGCAAAAAATAATTTTTATTTAATTTAATTAGCAAAATCAATAAGTTAAAAATTGACTTCTGCTCGAAATTGACAATTTTTACAATTTGGCGAAGGTATTGCCACTACAAAAACTAATAAATTTGATTGAAGTGCTGATTTCAGCACTTGCTTGCTGAGTTTCAGCACCTTGTATTTTTCGATATATTTATCAATCAATTACAATCGTTTTACGAGATGCACACCATGAGTAGGTGCTGATTTCAGCACTTTGTGGGAGAACAAACGCGGTTGATTTTTTGAGATTTTCTTTGATTATCAAATAGTTATCATAGTTTTAATACGATATGTCTGCACTAGGTTCGGTTCGGGCGCATTCCCAAAAAAAGGGTCATTATCAATCTTGGCGATCCGCAAAATAAATTTTGCACTCCAATGGCACTTTCGCAAAATAAATTTGGAACGAAAATAGCACTTTCGCAAAATAAATTTTGCACTCCAATGGCACTTTCGCAAAATAAATTTTGCACTCCAATGAGCCTTTGCAAAATAACAGATGCATTCCAAATTTGTACTTCATTCAATCGGAAAACGCTATATTTAATCCCTTTAACGCATCAGGTAGTTGTGAGGGCAAAGCCTTAGCGGCAATGGCTTTCCACAGCTGATAAACACGGCTTGTGTTAGTCTCAGGAATATCACCGCCGGCAACTGTTGCATCTAATTTTTCCGCCCGAAAACAGGCATCGCGTATAGAGTCAAGAGGATAATCCGTTTCCTTTAGGTGAGTTTTATTATATTCTCCCAACGCTTTGCGTAAGGCTTTTTCCGGATCGAAGGCATTGGGCAGTGAGACTACGACAGATTCATCCATAAGATGAAGCAATAGCCAAAGTTCAAAACAGGGTTTGCTCAGGGCAACATGAACACCCCTTTGCTTCGCGTCTCGGATAGCTTGGATAAATCCTTTTCGATGATGAGCTTGTATGCAGTGATCCGTATCCAGCAACATCCACAATTCATCATCTTCTTCATGATCAAATTCCAGCAATCTCCCCAACACATATTGCGCCACTGATGAATTGTCTTGGGTTGGCACAACATGAACCTGCACTCGCGTGAGATTGAAAAAGCTAAAATATTGCTTGGGGGCATAAGTATCAATCATCACAGGCCACTATGAACAGCCTGTCATCCCGAAAATCGGCGTTCTCTCGATCCAGTGGTCTGGGTTTGCGCTGAATAAGGCTCATTTTGTTTCTTCCAGTAAATGTTCAAGATGACCCAAAAATGGAATCGCGCTAAAACGCCCTTGCAAGTAATGTTTGCGGATATCAAAATCTTTTCTGGGCTTAAAATCTGATAGAGAATATAAGTGTGTCGCCCCGTTTTTGCCCTTTTCCGCAAACCAAATTTCATCCCGACGCAATAAGTCTAAATCCAATAAATGAGATTCATGCGTTGTCACAATAATTTGGCGCTGTTCGTCAACACTGGATTTTAGGAAAAATTCCAAAAACTTCAACACTAACATCGGGTGCAAACTGCGGTCGATCTCATCAATAAAATACACCGCGTTGTGCAAATGGTGCAAAGCGGGGATTAAATTCAGTAATCGGCGTGTACCGTCTGATTCTTCGGATAAATCCAGACTGATTGATTTTTCCTTATGATGCTTATGTTCAGTTTGAATCGTTAAACGGTAATAGTGGTTTTTATCGCTTCGTTCAATGAGGAATTCTTTATTTTTCCCTAGCTGAACTAATGCTTTACCCTCTTCATCCTCAGCGACTTCGTTCAGCAAACGAGAAACGAGAGATTCAGGCAATAAACTGTGCAACGCTTCTTCGGTTATTTCCTGTTTTTGCGCCTTGATTGCTGAAACGCCGGTAGCCGATGCTTTAAGAAATGTGCCCGCAAATTCCCTAAACGCTGAATCATTGGCTAACTTGGCACCAAGCGATCCGAAAGAAGCATCAGGTGCTATCAAAATCAGGCTGTTCTCAAACCAAGCCAAAACAGCAGCGATTTCTTCGCCATAATCGGCTTCGTCCAAAGTGGCTCGAATGGTAGCCAAGAAGGTTTGATTTTGAGGGCCGCCGACAGTCACCAAAGCCGCCAATTTTTGATTTCTATTTTTAGCCTCTCTCGTTTCAATCGTCACTTTGCCGTCTTCATCCGTGATGCGCTCGTACACGGCTTTTTCCTGCCCGCCGATGACTTGCACCAACGATTCCTCAATAATATATTGATCAGTCACCGCGCAGCCAAATCGGTAAAGCTTGCCTTGGGTGATGAATTGCAAATCAAAACGGGAAGGTAGCTGAGAAGTGTTTTCTGCAAAACGAAAAACCTCTCGCCCAGTGCCGCTGTTTTTTTTGCGTGGTTTTAAAACCAGCATTCTCAGATAATCTAAAGCCTTGAAGAGGTTAGACTTGCCAGCACCATTAGCACCGTAAAGCACTGCAGTTTTCAGTACCTGTGCTGTCGTCGTATCAGGAATGGGGATAACATGTGTCTGATGAGAGGTAGACAATGGCTTGCCGGCAACCAAGGAAAAGCTTTCTTCGGTTGAGAAAGAACGAAAATTGGCAACTGAGAATAATACAATCATGATAACCCTGTTATTTTTCAGATATTAACTTAGTATACGGTAAGAATTTGACTTCAGAAATTAAACCACCCATTCTCATTTTTCCTAAGATTAATTCGTTTATCCTAGTAATTCTTTGTACTATAATAATTCGTTTATCCTAGTAATTCGTTGTACTATAGTAATTCGTTTATCCTAGTAATTCTTTGTAAGTACTGAAGCACAAATAAACAGGTATTTTACAACCAAGGGCAACCACAAGGGATTGCCCCTACACAATGTCATGTAGGGGCAATCCCTTGTGGTTGCCCCCTTTCTGTTTTTTTAAATACCTGAAAATTTAGGGTTCAGTACTTACTATAGCACAATAAGACTATTGCAATGACTGGCTTTATTTCTGCTTCAACACCAATAAAGTAATATCATCATAGACTTTTTGTGTGCCAATATGTTGCCGCACATCAGCAATGATAGCCTCCTGTATTTCTCTTGCTGAACGATGCCAGTTTTGACTGATGATCTCACACAACCTATCCAATCCATAAAGCGCCATCTCTAAATCTCTCGCTTCAGTAATCCCATCTGTGTACAAAACAATCCCATCGCCTTTTTCTAATTGTATTTCATGATGTGAAACAAATTCGGCAATATCGGCTACCACGCCAACGGCAAAACCTAAATCATAGGTATCAATTCGTTCAACTTTACCACTTTGACGCACCACTAATATATCTTCATGTTGTCCCGTTAAACTGACACGCCCTGCTTCATAATCTAATAAACTGAGCGTTAAATTCTTATCCATGCCCATTCGTTGCACATTTTTATAAATGGCGCGATTGAGCAGGATTAAGAAGGTTTCAGGATTCTGAATGTCGGTCGTCAGTAGCGTTTCTACGGCCGTTTGCACCATCAGCATTAAGACTCCACTTTCAAGCAAAAGCCGATTCAGCCGTATTGCCCGATTTAACCGACAAATTCACCTGCTTAAACACAAACAGTGGCATCAAAGCCGGTGCTGCTTGATAAGAGGCAGAAAAAACACTTGATAAAATCCGCATCGCTGCCAAGTTGAACGGATCAGTCATTTCTGGCCATTCAATGAGAGCGTCAATCGGCTTGCCCGCTAAACCGGATTGTGTTTCCTGTAGTGCCGGCATAAAATCATCTTGGCTCGGTGAAGCGGGAAAAGTGATACCCAACAAGTCTAAAATTTCCAATCCCATATTGACGGCTTCTAGTAATTGGTTTTGAGCTTGTAAGGCATCAATCTTAACTTCATAAACACGGACTTTGTCTAACAAGGTTCGGGCATGTTGCAGGATTTCTGTTGCTAAGCTATCCATCTGTTCAAAGTCGCCATTGAGATAGGCCGTTTCCGCGCTTTCCATACACAATGCCAGTGTCAAATCATACTGCTCTTGCCAACTCTCCTCAGCTAATAATTCTTTACCCATGTTTAGGTATATTAAAGCGGGTTCATAAGCGGCCGCTGCTTTCGCTTTTTTTCCAGCGGAGAGATTCAATTGGGCAATGTCATACGCCTCCCTTTGATTTTTAATCAGAAAAACGCCCAGATTAAAATGATCGACTATCTTAAAAATGTTTTCTCCCACATCAGTCAGGCTGGCTTTCAACAATCTACCCATTTCCAAATGAAGGGCTGGCTTATCGGTATCCGATATCAAGGAATAAGCCGCTTGTTGAATACGATCATGTTGGAATTGAAAACGGGTTGTCGCAACCCCTTTTTCCCGTTTTTCTAATAGTTTATAATGCACATCCAAAGGCAAGATGAAACCGCCTTCTATGGCATTCCAAAGATGTTCTAAAGTATCAGCTTCTGAAAAGGGGTAGATAATCGACAACGTTTCCAAATTAAATTGATTACCAATACAGGCCGCCAATTTTAAGACAGCGATAGTGTTAGTCGGCAATTTTTCTATCTTACCGGCCATTAATTCCACCACATTGTCAGTCATGCCTTTTTCGGCACAAATTGAAATATCCCATTGCCATTTTTGCCCCTTGAGATCAAAAACTAATAAAGCCTCATCATACAAAGATTTCAAAAATTCGTGCGTAAAAAAAGCATTACCGTGTGTCTTCTCATAGACTAACTGAGTCAAGGTTTCAACCTCGCCAGAGCTTGACATTAAGGCATCTGTCAGTAAGCGGTTGACATCAGCGACAGAGAGATTTTGCAAGTGAACCGTATTAACGGTGATATCCGCTTTTTGTAACTCATCCAACAATCGCATCAGTGGATGAGCGGCATCCACTTCATTATCCCGATACGCGCCAATCATCAAAAAATAGTGATTATCTCTTTCTGTCATCAAGAGTTTTAACACATTAAAAGAAGCAGAATCGGCCCATTGCAAATCATCTATAAACAGCACTAACGGATGTTCCGCTTGACAAATCGCCCTGATAAAGTTTTGAAAAACAAGATTAAAGCGATTTTGGGCCTCAAGCGGGCCGACTGCTGTAACAGCAGGTTGTCGGCCGACTACTAATTCTAATTGGGGAATGACATCTATTAAGACTTGCCCATTATTGCCAACGGCATTGAGGATTTTTTCCCGCCATTGATTTAACTGTGCTGTTGATTCAGTCAATAAATAATGGCAAAATGCGTTAAAAGCGATTGTTAAGGCAGAATACGGGATATTGCGCTGATATTGGTCAAATTTACCGGCCGCAAAATAACCTCGCCTTGAAGTCATGGGTTTATGCACTTCATGCACCAAAGCCGATTTACCCACACCAGAATAACCGGCCACTAACATCAATTCGCTATTCCCCTGACTAACACGTTCAAAGGCTTGTAATAACATTTTGATTTCATCTTCGCGCCCATAGAGTTGTTGTGGAATATGCAGATGAGCGGAAAAATCCTGTTGTGCTAATTTGAACGGCAAACCGCCACGGTTTCCTAAACGGTCTAAATTTTCAAGACAGTTTTCCAAATCAGCCTTCAAACCAAAAGCCGATTGATAACGATCCTCAGCATTTTTTGCCATCAATTTCATCACAATGTCACTGAGAATCGGATGCACATCAGGATTGATATCACAAACCGGGGTTGGCATTTTGGCAATGTGACAATGCACTAATTCCATCGCATCGATGGTTTCAAAGGGTAATTGTCCCGTCAGCATTTCATAGAAAGTGACACCCAATGAATATAAATCAGTGCGATAATCGACACTGCGATTGACACGCCCAGTTTGCTCCGGCGACAAATAAGCCAAAGTACCTTCTACTTGCTCCGGGTTTTTAAAGGTAGGGTTTTCACGCGGCAAACGGCTGGCAATCCCAAAATCAATGATTTTTAATTGATGCGTGTTATCGTTCCAAACGATATTGGCCGGATTAATATCCTTGTGGATAACATGAGTGCCATGAATTTGGCCGAGACTCTCCGCAATTTGAATGGCAGGCAACAAAAAGGCTTTTATCGTCGAACACCGAGCTTGGTATTGCTTGATTGAATCACCGCCAAAATCTTCTAATACAATGATCAAGGCATTCTGATATTTTTGAATACCATAAGTTTTAATAACCCCGGCAAGATCAAAACTTTTGATGATTTCATATTCTTGGCAATAGCGATTTAATTCTTCGGGCGTAGGATAGTCTTGTTTGAGTACTTTGAGAATAACCGCTTGATTATCCTCCTGTCTAACCGCACGATAAACAAGAGAATTAGCACTTTCGTAAATTGAAGTGAGCGAATGATAATTGGGAAAAATCATATTTTTTTCAGTTGTCAGTTATCAGTTATCAGTTATCAGTTATCAGTGAACAAAGAAAACCTTGTGTTCAGGCTTCTAAAGAGATTATATACTGTCCACCGTTATAATTTGCGCTTTTTTGGAAATAAAAATCCATTTGAAGCGGCAATTTGTAGCAAAAAAGCTTAGTCACCACCACCTGACTTGAGCTGTGTCTTTTTAAAAAAAGCGCAATTTATGACGATGCTAAGTATAATTAGTGTTTGAACGAAAACTTTTTTCTTTACGGCGATAACGAAGTGGAGCAGAGTTTCACAGAGGTGTTTCACCGAGATTTGACTAACAAAAAAGCTTCTGTATTGCTCTGTGTGCTTCTGTTGAACATTTGAAAATGAGACAAGGCGTTTTCGTTCAGACACTAATTAATATTGGGACTTATTCTTATTTAGCAATTAAGCAAAAGTCTTGCTTTGAGCTTGTTTAGCCACCACTCATTGGGTTATCCTGCAAATGTAAGTTTAAGGATCGAAATCAGGGCTTTTAGGGTAGGCGCGTGGGGTTGCCCCATTGGTTGCTTTGCTTAAAAGCATCACTACCACTTCATGAACTATACTTAGCATCGTCATAAATTGCGCTTTTTTGCTCAAGTCAGGTGGTGGTGACTAACCTTTCACTTCCAAAAAAGCGCAAATTATAACGGTGGACAGTATATTAGAATCGTTTAACAATGAATCATCAAGTTTTACTTAAAGCGAATCAACTACTGAAACTCGCTTTGAATAACCAGACTAACAAAATCTATCATCTTTTGAATAACCTAGAAGGCAATCCGAAATATAAAGGGGATGTTTTTGAATACTTTTTGGCCGGATTGTACAAAGAAATGGGATGGATTAGTCAAGTCACGGGGGGCAAGAACGATAAGGGCGTTGATATTTTGCTTTCTCATCCCAGTCAACCCGATCAAGTTCATGCCATTGTTCAAGCTAAAAATATGAAAAAGCCTTTATTAAAAAAGGATATGCTCAATGAATATATGAATTTTTTTGGTACCGAGTTTTCAGTTTCTCAAGGCGGTTCAGCGAAAAAGTACCACTGTTATAAACTCATTGTTATCTCACTCAATGGATACACAGCAGGTGCTTTAAATTGCCATACTCCTCAAGAAACGACAGCTTACAAAGTCTATTATTATCACTGGGATTATGTCAAAAGGCTTATTCAAGAATACGCCAAAACACACCAGATTAGTTCGGTTTTTATCAGTCGTTCTCAATCGCTTTTCTCTCATTTATCAATCTGGGGGCAAAACAAAATGAGAACCGTACTTTTTAACCTTCAAGAATACTTAAAGACACATCCTATTGATGAGATTTTTAGAAATCGCTCTAAATTTGTTTCCGCACTGCGATCAATCAGATTTTCCAGAATTCGGTTTCCCAAAAAAGCCGTACTCTTTAAAAGTCTGTCTATCATTTTCATCATCTGGTTATTTTGGGTAACCATCATTCCTGCCTTTCGCGACAGTGACAATACGACATTCACAAGCGAAACGCTTACGCATGACATGCGCGTCAGACTCAATATCGCCTCCTTGAGTGGTTTGTCAAAAAAAGAATGTAACCGATTAAATTATCCGATTGCACAATGCCGTGAAAAACTGGTTTCTCAATACAAAGAACAATATGGCTCATTAAAAACCGGCCTGATCGTTTATTTTTGTGGCCCGACCAATTTTGAAAAAGGGCACTGTAAAACGTATGGCGAAAAACGAGCAGGATACGTGCTTGCGGCAAAATGATTGAAAGTAGAGACGCGATGCTTCGCGTCTCTTGAGCATCGCGTCTCTTGAGCATCGCGTCTCTTGAGCATCGCGTCTCTTGAGCATCGCGTCTCTTGAGCATCGCGTCTCTTGAAAGTCAAAATAGCAGTCCCTACTTAATATAGCCTGTTGAGTACTCAATATGTAATTGATTGATTAAAAAGACATTTAAAAATTGACTCATCAAATCTTGAAAATCAAAATGGCCAACCCTAAATAGAGGCTAACAGCGTTATCAACGCACTCAAAAATGGATTGATTAAGTGATTGATTAATAACAAAATTCATCGCGAAGCCACGTAAAATCACCGTGCAAATATGATAATCAAAAGGGCGAACCTTTGTTATCGCCCTTGTCGTTCGCCCTTATTATGATTTTATGAAAATCTATAGAACGCAGATTGTCATGATGACACTGATTAACACTGATGTGATAATTGATCGTTGATATAGCAATGACATTAGACAACACAATAGAACAAGCCGCGAAAGTCTTATTCAATGCCGATGCTCTACTGATTACGGCCGGTGCCGGCTTAGGTGTAGATTCTGGATTGCCTGATTTTAGGGGAGATAAGGGTTTTTGGAAAGACTACCCCCCTACTGCAAAACGAGGCCTGTCTTTGATTGAAATGGCCAACCCTCAATGGTTTGATCGCAATCCGAAATTAGCCTGGGCATTTTACAGCCATCTATTCAATCTCTATCGAAATGCCATACCCCATCATGGTTTTTTGCAATTACTTGAAATAGCCCGTTCTAAAAAAAGCGGCTATTTTGTTTTAACCTCAAATGTTGACGGCCAATTTCAAAAAGCAGGATA
>Ga0136651_10000680_pt1 | contig 18601 bp, 19 predicted proteins | sample Mar14236cmmetaG_FD_94867 | JGI IMG/M metagenome (GOLD analysis project Ga0136651, IMG submission 94867) | Marine hydrothermal vent microbial communities from Guaymas Basin, Gulf of California to study Microbial Dark Matter (Phase II) - Marker... ... | reverse complement strand
ATATTATATCCAGATACACAATTTGGAGGTAAATCTTTAATCAATAAAAATAGAGATTTATCCAGGATATTTAAAAAATATCTGAAAGAATTTGATATTGGAATAGTAGATATTGAGTCTATTGAAGAAGATTTTGAAAAACATTCAAAAAATATTTCTGAAGAGACAAATATAGAAAAAGATACCTTAAAACCACAAGATGCTATATTACTAAAGACTCCTAATGGCATATTAACTATCAGTAAAAATCAGACGGGTGAATTAAAGGTTCAAAAACTGGGTTTGGTTCATAGAAAGGATATAAAAGAAATATTTGAATTAGAAGATGAATCAGATGGAACAAAACGACTATTCGATTTGATTCCCTTGATTGGCAAATTTTCACAGGATGATACAATTATTATTGATGAATTTGATAGAAGTTTACATCCTAAATTGACAAAAAGGTTTTTTGAGTTATTTTATAAACTGAATGATTCAAAAACCCAATTAATAGTTACTACCCATGACTCTACATTATTGAATTTGGATTTAATTAGAAGAGATGAGTTCTGGTTTGTTGAAAAAGAGGGGAATGGAAGCTCAAAAATTTTTTCTGTGAATCAATTTAAAGATATGTATGATAGTCAATTAGAAAAAGCTTATTTATTAGGAAGATATGGAGCACTTCCTGTCTTTAAAGTTTTTGATGAGTTTAACCGCATCTATGTAATTCTTTTGGGCGGTTTGTTGAATGTCGGGGGAGAGTCCGCAGGCTTGCTTGATGGCAACTTCTGTGCTTTTGATTTTTTCTAAGGACATCATGGGCAAGTGCTAAAGCATAAGCACGAATAAAAGACTCAATAAAAGAAGTGTTGTAAACGGTAATGTTTCTACCTTTGTGCGGATTATCTTTGGCTGTGACTTCTACACGGTTAACCGCCACGCTCAAACCCTCGTCAATAAACGGTTTCAAGGTTTTTTTTGGCCAGTTAACCGCCACGCTTTGTAAAGATTTATGATGCATTCCCAACAAGTCCGCAGTTCCACGCTCACTCATTACTGCAGTCTCATCATCCAACACATAGCCATCACAAACAATGCCGGGTATCAACTCGACTTGTCCATAATAGACCGCTTGTCGTTCAGTCATAATATACCTCGCCTATAGATAGATAGATATACGTCTAATTAATAGGAAGTGAGGCAGGCCGCTAGACCAATAGTGTTTTCTGATGGACACTATTTAGGAATCATTCCACAATAAGGGAATATTGCCCTTATGTTCAAAGGGCAATTGGGGTCCCCCTTCTATAACATTGATATTGCCAGATAACCGATAATTGAAATCTTGATTAAGCACCGTTTTCAAATCACTCCATTGCCCAATAATACGCATCAAATTACTGGCAACCTCAAGATCCAAAAATTCTTCACCAGAGGCGGGAATAGTAACCGCTTGGTTACTCGTGCCTTTGGTAAATTCTTGATCATTGATGTGTAATTGGTAATTCAAGTGGTTGATAGGCAGTGGAAAGGAATTGGGATTTTTTACACGCAATCGGAGTTTGTAGTTTTGCGAAAACACCCCTAGATTGACGATTCTAAAATCCGCCAGACTAACTTGTGGAGAAATGGGTTGTAAAGGGAGATTGGCACAAGCTGTCAATAGCCCCACTAAAATAATAACAAACCAGGGTTGAAAATATTTGTACATAGTAATTACCTGCTATCTAAATTATTGTAAACCACTCGACCATTGATTAAAGTATAGCTCACTTTTCCTTTAAATTCCCAACCTAAAAATGGCGAATTATGCCCTAAACTATGCATATTATCAGGGGTTAATGTCCATTGGCAGTTTGGATCAAAAATGCATATATCTGCTTTATGCCCTACCGTTAATGTCCCGGCTTCTATACCTAAAATCTGAGCCGGTTGGTGGGTGATATAGCCAAGTGCTGTGATTAAATCTATTTGCGTTTCTTCAGCAAGGCGTAAACTGAGTGGTAATAAGCTATCGATGGCGGAAATGCCTGATGCGCTCATAGCAAAAGGACTAAGTTTCGCATCGGCTTCATGTGGTTGATGATCGGAAGTGATAGCATTAATGCTCCCCTGTAATAAGCCTTCGCGTAAACCTTTTTTGTCCTGTTGACTGCGTAAAGGGGGATTCACATGGCATTGGCTATCATAGTTTTTGATGTCTAGCTCAGTTAAAAATAAGTGATGTGTGCTAACATCAGCCGTCACGGGTAGCCCTTTAACTTGAGCTTCTTTCACCATATCGACAGCCCGGGCTGTTGATAGGCGACAAAAATGTGCTCTGATACCAATCATTTCAATTAGTAATAAATCACGAGCAACTTCAATGGTTTCAGCTGTTTCCGGCACACCCAATAAACCTAAACGAGTACTCACTGCACCTTCATGGACACAACCATTATGTCCTAACCACTTGTCATGAGCTTGTAAAAAGACAGTTAAATCACAATTGGCTGCATATTCCAATGCATGACGTAATACTTGGGTGTTGACAATGGGCAATACATTACTGACTCCGATACAACCAGCTTCTTTAAGCACCCCCATTTCGGCAAGGTGTTCACCTTTTAAACCTTGAGTGAGTGCTGCTAACGGTAATATTTTTGCCATACCCGCTTCAGTAGCGCGATGTTGTAGCAGTTTAGCAACCGCAGGTGTGTCAATCACCGGATTGGTATCGGGTGGACAACAAATCGTTGTGACACCGCTGGCTGCAGCTGCCCTGGTTTCACTAATAATTGTGCCTTTATGCTCTGCCCCTGGTTCACGTAAACGCACACTTAAATCTATCAAGCCAGGGCAAACAATTTGATTTTTGGCCTCAATTTGTTGTTCTGCTGAAAAATCGGGGGGGGCTGTACCCAAAGCCAGAATTTTTTCATCGGCAATGTGAACATCGGTCACTAAATCGACATTTGATGCGGGATCGATTACCCGCCCTCCAAGAATACTAAGCGTTGCCATTAATGTACTTCCTTTTGTTCGGGTATTACAACACCTAAAATCATTGCCATAACAGCCATCCTGACAGCAATACCATTACTGACTTGTGGTAAAATAACGGAACGTTCACCATCAGCAACCGTTGAGTCAATTTCTACGCCGCGATTAATTGGACCAGGGTGCATGACAATTGCGTCTGGATGAGCCACTTTTAGTACCTCTTCGGTCAAGCCATAATACTGAAAATATTCGTGGGCACTGGGTAATAGGGCACCTTGCATACGTTCCCGTTGTAGGCGCAGCATGATGATAACGTCAACTTCATGTAATCCTGATTTTAAATTGTTAAAAACTTTAACTCCTAATGCTTCAACACCTTTAGGAATCAAGGTTTTTGGTCCAACCACACGCACTTCTGAAGCCCCTAAAGTTCTTAGGGCATGAATATCTGAACGGGCAACCCGTGAATGTAGAATGTCACCGACAATGGCGACACGCAGTGGTGCGCACTCGCCTTTGTATTGACGAATAGTATACATATCTAACATCGCTTGGGTGGGGTGTTCATGTTCTCCGTCGCCAGCATTAATAATATGGATATGGGGAGAGACATGCTGTGCCATGAAATGGGCGGCACCACAGGCATTATGGCGCACGACAAACATATCACAGTGCATGGCTTCCAAATTATGCAACATATCAATAATGGTTTCACCTTTGCTGGCTGAAGAGGTATCAACATTAAAATTTAAGACATCGGCTGAGAGACGTTTAGCGGCTAATTCAAAGGTGGTGCGTGTGCGAGTACTGGGTTCAAAAAACAAATTAACGATGGTTTTACCCCGTAAAATAGGGGCTTTTTTGACTGCTTTGGCATCAATACTGAGAAATGAGGCGGCGGTATTTAAAATATCAATGAGCAAGGTACGTTCTAAACCTTCTATGCCTAAAAAATGTTTAAGGCGCCCTTGCTGATCTAATTGGATGTTATTCATGCACGGTGCGAATTTCTAAAGATAAAGGATCGGGTCCACAAAGTTTGATCGTTTTGCCAGCTTCTAAAGATAGTGAGCAGCCAATGACATCTGGTTGAATAGGTAATTCTCGCCCATTTCGTTCTACTAAAGTGGCGAGTGTCACATTTTTTGGGCGACCATAATCAAAGATTTCATTGAAGGCGGCTCGTATCGTGCGTCCGGTATGTAGCACATCATCTACTAAAATAATGTGGCGATTATCCACCTCAATGGGTAAGGTAGAGGGTTTAACGTGAGGATGTAAACCAATACGGCTAAAATCGTCGCGGTAAAATGCGATATTTAGTTTTCCCAATGGTTGTGGTAAGTTCAGTAAGCTATGTAAACGTTTTGCTACCCAGACACCGCCGGTATGTATCCCCAGCATTAAAACGTCATCACGATTGAGCGTTTTTATGTGTTGGTTGAGGTAGTTAGCCATGCTACAAAGCAACATATCAATATGATTTAAAGACATTTTGTTCAGTTATCAGTTAAGTTGTGAACCAAGTTTCGAGAATAATTTGGGCTGCAATTGCATCTAAAGCTTTCCTGCCCTTTGACGTTTTGTATGGTTTAATTTTCCCCTTTGAAAAAGAAGGGCAAGTGGAAATTTTTTCAGCCGCTGCCACTGAAGAGAGCGTTTCATCAATCGTTTGAACTGATAATTGATAACGTCCCTGGAGTTGCCGACTAAAGCGACGAACGATATCTGTAATGGCGTTATCTGAACCGTCTGCGTATTTCGGTAAACCAACAATTAGTGTATCAGGTTGCCATTCTTGAATCAAGGTGCTTATCAACTTCCAATCAGGCTGCCTGTTTTTTACAAGTACAATCGCTAAAGGGCGAGCGGTGCGAGTCAAAGTTTGCCCCACCGCTATACCAATACGCTTGGTACCGTAATCAAATCCCATCACAGATTTATTAACATTTATTGACATTGTTGTAGTTTAGCAAAAAAATCAAGTTAGTTTATGTGGGAGTATAGTCCTTTAAATATGTGGGGTTTTGTAGGGGCAGACCTGCGTGTCTGCCCGATACTTAATGGCAGTGTGCGTGGGAACGAGATAACCTTCACCTCGTTTGGGTACTAGAAAGGAATTATAGAGGTTCAGAAAAATAACGGAGGTGTATTCCCATTTTCCGCTTTGAGAACAACGGATTATCGAAACAAACGGATAAGGCATACTGAACCGATTTCAAAATCGTGAAAATTTTTTTTAGCGTCTCATCGTTTAAGAAACAAAATAAAAGGGCCCAGGCTCGTATCGAGTCTGGGCCCTTTATTTATACCATCGTGAACGACAGTCTAACAAAAATTACTTCGCAGCAGCGGCGTACATACCCACCGCTTTGTTCATTTCTGTGAGCAAGGGCATATTGAGTTCAGCCGCTTTAGTTAAACCTTCTTTTCCAACGTCAACGCTATCCAAAGTAGGCTTATATTGTACCCAAAGTTTTTTGACAACATTCAACTGGGCATCAATAGCACCATTTCTAGCAGCGGTAATCAGCTCGTTCAGGGCATTGTCAAATGCGGACACAGTAGCTGCCAAGTTAGCTTTATTAGCATCTACCGCAATACCATTGGCAACTAACAGCAGTTCCTTGGTCATCTTTTGGGTTAGCATCCGTTGTTTGCCAGCTTTATTAATGGTGGCTGCCACTTCAGGAGCAAGGGAGCCGCCCTTTTTTTCGTACATTTGTACCGCTGCATTCATCGCTTTAAGCAAAGGCATATTTTGTGCGGCAAGATTTCCCAACACGGCTGCGGATGTATCGCCCGTCACATTTGGACGGAATGTTTCCCATAAGCCACCTACTACGTTGAGTTGCCCTTTGATTCCCTCATCCATACAGGCATCAGTCAACCCTTTTAGGGTGCTATCAAAAAGAGCGGTTGTTGCAGCGAGGTTTGTCTTATTCGCTTCAACATCAATGCCGGCAGCAATTAGCAGGACTTCTTTGCTCATTTTTTGAGTGAGCATCCGTTGTTTGCCTGCTTTGTTGATGGTATCTGCCATATCTGCGTAAGCGGCAAAACTCAAGAAGAAGGCTATGATTAAAGTTGAAAGAAAGCTGAATTTTAGATATTTCATTTATCTCCTTCGCACACTAATGTGTACTGTATTGTGAAAATTGAAAATAAAGTTAATCCTCACCAAATGAATTTTTAAAATCACCTGTTCAAGTGAGTCGGATGTCATTATGTATTGTCACTTTCAAAAATGCCTTGATTTAAATCAAGTTGAATAATATTTTCAAAAATCGGATTTCTTGCCTTTTGCAGCAGCAATTTGCCAACTCACTGACCGATAAAGCCACAATCCCTTATAAAGGTTATAGCCCAAAAATAGAAATGAACAGGCTAAAACTATACCTGCTACATCACTCAAACCGGCCGGCCATAGCACCGCGCTAATAGTCAATCCAAGGGCCATAATATATACCCAAAATTGACGACGTGCGAATTTATCCGGTATGACTTGCTTCATATTGGGGATTTTTACCATAGAAATAACTTTGGTAATCTCCAATTGTTGATTTTGCAAATGAAGCCATACCAAAAAGGGTACTATTTTATATAACATGCCCTGAATAACCGGTAGCACAAAACCGACAATGAAAATGACACCTAATAATACAGGATAAAAAGGTTTCATTGCCAAATCGGACCAAAATACACCTACACCCCATAAAATAATGCTGAACAATAATCCGATCATGCCTACACGCCAATAGTTAAGCGTTACATCGGGTATCGAACGCAAACGATGTGCTTGGAGATTGAGCGTCACTAGAGCAAATATACTTAATCCTAATCCGATGAAACCGATGAGTAGCTGTGATACTGTAGCTGGAAGCTGGTTAAGATGAACTAAGATATCAAGCGGTGTCCATAAGAACAATATAAAAAATACTAATGGTACCAACCAAGGTGTTAGATAGGAAGGATATTGGGGAGTGATTTGAAACATGGGAACGACTTGATAGGCGATGCTTATGATTAATAATCCTATCCAACCAATTAATCCCCAAGTTAAATGTAAATTAGTCAATACCATCGGTAAGGGCAATACCACACCAACAAATAGCATCCCCAATATAATGCCCAACATGGCATTGATGACTAATGCACCGAGTGCAAAGCGCATACCCGTCATAGTAGGACTTCGCCCCTTGACGTTAACTAAACAATAGGCTACAATTCCAATAAAACCAAAAAAACTAAGCCCTAATAAAATTAGGGCACTTACCATCATCCATGCCCATCCGGTGATAAAGCCACTGGCTAAACTTAAAGTGCCCAGGGTGAGCAAGATATGTAGTGTGCTACTAACAAAAATAGGGCGAGGAACAGGAGAACCTGCTAGCACAGGTAATAATTGCAACATAGCCCCAAACATTACCATAGTAATAAAACCGAGTGTTATCAGGTGAGTCAGGGCAAGTGTGCTAGGATACCAGCGATTCATCAAAAGATGAGGGCCATCATAAAGCAATAATAGACTGGCTAATAAACCAAATAAAGGTGCCGTCAAAAAAAAACGAAGTGGGACCGATAAAGGGGGAGTCTGTTCTAAGCTAAGTAGGGCAATATTCATGTTATTTCATTTCAGTCATGGCAAACACGAGGGCGAACACGCAGGTTCGCCCCTACAACATTTGAATCTAAATACGGTGGATTTTATAGGGGCTGACCTGCCTGTCTGTCTTTAATAGCCGCCGCAGCGAGGGTATCCGTACTACGCCAGATGTAAATTTCAATTGGCACTTCTTGCCCTGCCTGTGTTAACCAGGTATAGCCTTCTTTTTCTAAAATGGAATAAAGAGGATAAGGCTCCATGCGGTGCAATACATGCAGATATTCACCTGTTTGTAATTGAGGCAAAGTCGCCAAAATGCGTTCCAAGGGTTCACATGGCTCCAACTGACTAACATCCAATTGATATTTACTCGTCATACATTTTTCCCGACTTGATCCATCTGATTCAGGATAGAAGCGACTTCCTGACTTAATACTTGATCAGTCATCGGGTAGAGCATTTGTTGCTCTTTGACATTGTGTTGCTGCATTAACACTAATAATGTTTCAGAAAAACCCAAATATTCTTCACTATCTTGCTCAGTCAAAGCTTTTTGCATCTCATCAAAAACTTGACGCATTTGTTGATGTTCCATCCGCATAACCGCTGTGGGACCGGCAGTTTGACCGGTACGTTCTTCAAAGCTAGGAAATAAAACTTGCTCTTCTTTGGTAAAATGTTGTTCCATTGCCGCTCTAAAGTTTGTAAAGCCGGTCGTTGCTAATTCCCATTGCTTCTTAACGACTTTTTCCTCGGCTTGGGCGAATAGTTGATCACAATGTGAATGTTCATTAGTGAGTGTTTGGGTGATTGTTTCCATAAATAAATTATCAATTGTATGTGCAAAAAATACTATTTTTTTTAAATAGTATTTATATAGTTTTCGTGCTAACGTATAATGTTTCACATCTGATTATCTTATCATACTGAAATGGGATTATCAATATGCAATCTCAACCCTGTTTTAATACATCAACGATTGACAGTGAATTACGTCAAGTAGAATTATTCGCTAATCTTAATGAACTACAATTAGCGCAACTTAAACAAAGTATGCGCCAAACACAGCTTGAAGGAGGGGAATTTCTATACCAATATGGTCAAACTGCGGAACGGTTTTTTATGCTTAAAACAGGACATATTAAACTTATTCGTTTTTCTCGGGATGGCTTGGAAAAGGTGTTTGATGTCATTTCACCAGGTCAAGTTTTTGCAGAGGCGACTATATTTATGCCTAATTCTGCCTATCCGATGGCAGCTCAAGCTATCAACGATAGCTCAGTTTTTAGTTTTGAAGGCAAAAATTTTATAGAAATTCTTAAAGATTCCTGGGAAACTAATTTTCAGTTCATGTCCCAGATGAGTCGGCATATTCGCATGTGGATCAATGAAATTGATCACTTAACCCTGCAAAATGCTAGAGCCCGTTTGATTAGCTATTTATTATATCAGGTACCCGACGAACGCAAAAATGATTATGAGATAAAGCTTTCTATTCCTAAACATGTCGTTGCATCACGTCTATCCATTAAGCCAGAAACTTTATCTCGCATTTTGCACGACCTCCATAAGGAGGGTTTTATTAACGTACAAGGCTCAACAATCTATATTCACAATGTTGATAGGTTACGCCTACATGCAGTGGGAGTTGATGACTTCTCTAATTGTTGTCATGCTAAAAAATGATTTTTACTTCGTACCGTCAAATTTTCGGTTTTTTATTTAAACGACAAACCTGACAGGTTTCAAAAACCTGTCAGATTTCCCATTTTTTCAAAAATCGGATGTTTTGAACGGGATACTAAGCTTGAGGTGGCACAAAATCAGCGGGCGGTGCTGAACCTTCCCCAAATAAAAATTTTTCCATTTCTACTTCTATCATTTTGCGGGCTTGTGGATCCGCCGGTGACAAACGATATTCGTTAATCAGCATGGTTTGTTGGCTCATCCACATTTTCCACGCTTCATCAGAAATATTCTCATAAATTTTTTGACCCAATTTACCAGGGTAAGGGGGAAATTTTAAGCCTTCAGCTTCTCGACCAAGTTTTACGCAATTAACCATGCGAATCATAATAATAATTCTCCTGTATGAGTGAGTTGTGCCAATAAGCGTACCACAGGGGCAGCTAAACCTAAAGCAGTTGGTTTATTCACATTATACCATAAGATGTTTTTCAGTGTCACTGTTTGATCAGCCTTACACGACATCAATACCGGCGTAATATCTAAATGAAAATGCGTAAAAGTGTGGCGTAAAGATTGCCAAGTATAGCACTTTAGTATATTGCCGTCAAGATGTTGTTGACACCATTTAGGAATATCATCAACACTCGAACATTCAGGGAAACTCCATAATCCACCCCAAATACCCTTCATCGGGCGCTTTTCCAATAAGACTTCACCCAACGAATTTTGTAACATCACAAAGCTTGTCGTTTTTACCGGTAAAGTTTTACGGGGTTTCGGTGCAGGATAATTCGTTTCACAGCCCCTTTGATGGGCTGCACAATCAACATTAAAAGGGCAAAGCCCACACTGAGGGCGGCTACGGCTACAAACCGTCGCACCTAAATCCATCATAGCTTGAGTATAATTAGCAATATGTGTACGAGGTGTATTTTTTTCAGCTAATAACCATAGTTTTTCTATCACTTTTTTTTCACCAGCCCATCCTTCAACAGCGTAATAACGGCATAATACCCGTTTAACATTACCATCTAAAATAGGATAACGTTGCCCTAAAGCCAATGCTAAAATAGCCCCCGCTGTTGAACGCCCAATGCCGGGTAAGTGTATTAACTTTTCAAAATCACTCGGCAATTCAGCATTTGATGAAGTACAAATTTGCTGTGCGGCTCGGTGTAAATTGCGAGCGCGAGCGTAGTATCCTAAACCACTCCAATAGTGCAATACCTGATCTAATGTCGCGTCAGCTAATATTTGCACCTCTGGAAATGCTTGCATAAATCGCTCATAATAAGGAATAACCGTATTCACCTGAGTTTGCTGGAGCATGATTTCTGATACCCAGACACGATAAAGTGTCGGGTTAGATTGCCAAGGTAAATTAGTACGCCCAAATTTATCAAACCATGTCAGCAAACGCTGACTAAAAGTACGGGAAAACTTATACATTTTCAAAATTCACCATTGGAAATCATTTAACATGAAATTTGGGTCACACATTTTTAATCTTAATCGCTTTTTATGGAACTTAGTAGGAACTATTATAAGCATAGCCACTCTCCTTGTCATATTACTAGGTGTAATCGGTCATACCGTCCGTGATTACACTGTCGAATTGGGCTTGTTGATGTACATTCCGCTTTTACCGCTCGGTTTATGGGCTGTTTTTTGGGATTTATTCAGAGTGGGTCGCAGTTTACCTGGTTTCCGTTTTGGCTTAACTTTCATTGGCTTAGGCATCATAATATGGGGTGGCTTATCAATGATAGGAATGGGCGGTAATCAAAGCCACTTCGATCCCAGTCAACAAATCAGCGTGTTGCATTGGAATGTACACTGGGGCGGTGAAGGAAAAGGGGCTTGGAAATCCATCCGCCATGACATCGAACAGCGACACCCCGATATTGCCATCCTAAGTGAACCGCCTGTACAGTATCGGCTCAATCGACTTCTTAAACATAAGGGATGGTCCATCATCAAACACCAAAACACACCCAGTAATGTCTTAGCGGTTTGCTCAACCTGGCCATTACAACTTGAACGTTTGGTCAGAATCCGCGAAGCTAAAGGGATGATTGTGGTCGTCACCGTGCGCGGACAAGCGTTGCGTATATTGGCTATTGATGGTCGTCGTAATATGTCAAGACGGCACCCGGTACTCTCAAGACAAGTTTTACCAAGATGGCGCACCCCCATGTTAAAAGATATTGTTAGAACGATTCAGAAAAGCACAGGGCAAACGATTGATATTATTGCCGGAGATTTTAATGCGATCAGCCTTAGTCGAGGTTTTGATGCATTTGCAGAGGTAAGTGGTGGTTATCACTTAGCGAGCAAATTTGCTCATGATTGGCGGGGTACTTGGCCCTCCTTTTTACCATTGTATGACCTGGACCATGTGTGGATACATAAACGCTTTCAAGGACTTAGGACGGAATTTTTGACGAATCTAAAAAGCGATCACCGGGGGCAATGGGTACAATTTCAAATGCCAATTTAGATTTAAGTGTTTTGGTGGACAACGTGTTCTTGTTGCCCACCCTACATAATTATTCTTTGAGAAAGTTCACCCTTTCCAAAGTTAATCCGGTTACTTCTACTATCTGTTCTTCTGTCAAAGTTCCCAGAGACAGCAGATTACGAGCAGATATTTCCGCTGCTTCTTTCAAACCTTCTTCTTTGCCCTTTTTCAAACCCTTTTTCAAACCGGTTTGTTGTATCGAACAGGGACTAACAGTGCGACTACTTCACTATTCTGAGTCACAATAACCGAATACCCATCTTCAACCTGATTCCTAATATCTGACCAATTATTATGCACCTGGTTCCAAGAATATTGTTGGTTTAGCATTTCGATATTCTGTTTTTATAAATATCAATCTTTGCCTATTTGGGAACATTTTGCATAAAGAGGTTGGTGTTAGGTGGATTTCACTACCCACCCTACACTTAATCCATCCTACACAAGCTACATTATTAAATTATATTTTAACACATCTAAGGGCAAAAATTGACGTTTGTAACTTTGGCGAATCAAAAATTTTTTGAAAAAATTTCTAAAATGTAGCACCGTTTTTGGTGGGTGTCCTTATTGTGATGGAGCAATACGTTTTTGAAAGGTGCGTCGGACGCACCCTACGCTTGCTACGCTTGCTTATTTCAGGGCAAAAAAAAACCTGACAGGTTTTGAAAACCTGTCAGGTTTAATGGCGAATCCAGCGAGCGTTAGGTAGAGGGACGAAACAAACCCACCATTTATAAAGTCATTCAAAAGGTGGGTTTCGCTATCGCTCTACCCACCCTACGCTAGCTATTATCGCTTGATATTCTTCTCTTTTTCCGAAACAGCGCAATTACTCACTCGCCAATTCTGTTATCTTTATAATCAGATCATCGTCAACAGAATAATCCGTTGAACTTTTCCCGTCTTCGACAAAGAGTGCGCCGAAAATATACGTTCCGCCCAAGCCAAGTGGAACTTCAAAATCTAGCAAATGGTGAATAACTGTATAGTTATCCAAAGATTCCTTGTACGCTTGAGGAGTAGGAGAAAATGAATTGATGCCAAGTGGTGTGTTATAGAGCAGAACATTTGATTCCACCATTAAAATAGCCAGCCATAAATCAACAGGCTTAAAGCGCGTGAAATTGACATCTATTTTGACATCAACGCGAACAAAATCACCGATGTTGTAATAATCTTCTATGCCATGAAATTCAACAATTGCACAGTCTTCTAATGAAACGGTTTCAGTTTCTTTATCATTTAAATCACCATCGTCAGTGACAGTTAGCGTAATGGTTTTTTCACAACTGTTTACTTCTTCAAAAGTAAAATCAGTCGTTATTCCAGTTGCTGTGTGTCCATCAGAAGTTTCCCATTGATAAGTGATTGAATCGTTATCTGGATCAGAAGAATTGCTGGCATCTACAGTCACAACTAGAGGTGCTGCTCCTTCCAATGAACTCACTGTAAACAAGGCAACAGGTGGTTCATTAACATCAATGCCTTGTTCGATAGTGACTGTTTGCTCTATAATTGTATCTGTAATTGTAAAAGTACCAGTGCGCTCTGTTGAACTTTCATTGGCAGACACTGTATATTCAACAACGCCATTATTACTCGCAGTAATATTTAACCAACCCTTGTTATGATTGACTGCTTCCCATTTACATCCAACAGGTGCAGTGACTTCGATTGTACCATCACCACCTTCAACACCATAACTACTCTTGAGTGGAGTAACGGTATATTCGCACAAGTCAAATTTTGCGGTGACTGTTTTGTCACTGTTCATTTTGATAATACAAGTTACTGCATTACCTGAACAACCATTACCCCAACCAGTAAATATAGAACCAGCATCGGGTGTCGCCGTTAAAGTGACAGATGTATCGGCTTTATAATCTTCAGAACAATCACTGCCACAATTAATATCAGAAAGCGAACTGGTTACAGTGCCGTTACCATTACCTGTTGGACTGATGGTTAGTAAAAATTGATCAAGTTCAAAAGTGGCTTTCACGTTTTTGGCTTGATTCATGGTAACAGTACAATTATCCGTTCCTGAACAAACACCGCTCCAACCAGCAAATGTATAATCAGCATCGGGTGTCGCCGTTAAAGTGACAGATGTATCGGCTTTATAATCTTCAGAACACTCATTGCTACAATTAATACCAGAAGGCTTACTGGTTACAGTGCCTTTACCTTGCACCGTCACATTTAAGGTGTTGGGTTTCAAGTCAAAAGTGGCTATCACGTTTTGGGCTTGATTCATAGCGACAGAGCAAGAAGTCGTTGTTCCTGAACACGCACCGCCCCAACTTGCAAACATATAATCAGCATCAGCTTTTGCCGTTAAAGTGACGGATGTGTTGGCTTTAAAATCTACAGAACAATCATGACCACCACTACCACAATTAATACCAGAAGGCTTACTGGTTACAGTGCCATTACCTTGTAAAGTTACTTTTAAGGGTTTGGGTTCCAAGTCAAAAGTAGCTGTCACGTTTTGAGCTTGATTCATAGTAACAATACAATTATCAATTCCTGAACAACCAGCACCATTCCACCCTAAAAAGCTATAATTTGTGCCTGGGGTGGCAGTTAGAGTGACAGAAGTACCAGGGGAATATTCATTACAGTCAGCACCACAAGCAATGCCAACAGGTGAATTGTTGACAGCACCATTACCTTTTATTGTCACTTTTAAGGGTTTAGGTTCCAAGTCAAAAGTAGCTGTCACATTTTGATCCTGAATCATGGGAACAGTACAATTACCCGTTCCTGAACAATCAGCACCATTCCACCCGGCAAAGAAATAATCTGTGCCTGGGGTGGCAGTTAGAATGACATAGGTGGTACTAGGGCGATATACCTCTTCACAGTCAGTACCACAATTAATACCCATAGGTGAGGTTACAGTACCGTTACCTTGCGTTATCACTTTCAAAGTATTTTGTATCAATTCAAAAGTAGCTGTCACATTTTGATCCTGATTCATGGGAACAGTACAATTACCCGTTCCTGAACAACCAGCACCATCCCACCCGACAAAGATATAATCCTGGTTTGGAGTGGCGGCAGTTAGAGTCACAGATGTGATACTAGGGCGATAAGGTTCTTCACAGTCAGCACTACAATCAATACCTATAGGTGAACTGGTTACAGTGCCGTTACCTTGTGTTGTCACTTTTAAGGTGTTGGGTGATATCAATTCAAAAGTGGCAATCACGTTTTGAGATTCCGTCATAGTAACAATACAATTATCAATTCCCGAACAATCAGCACCATTCCACCCGGCAAAGAAATAATCTGTGTCTGGGGTGGCAGTTAAAGTGACAGAAGTACCTGGGGAATATTCATTACAGTCAGCACCACAATCAATGCCAGCAAATGAATTGGTGACAGTACCATTACCTTTTATTGTCACTTTTAAGGTGTTGGGGTTCAAGTCAAAAGTGGCAGTCACGTTTTGAACTTGATTCATAGCAATTTTGCATTCTTTCTCTGAACCTGAACATGCACCACCCCAACCTATAAAGCTAGAACCAGAATAGGCTATTGCTGTTAAAGTGACGAGTGTGTTTTCAACATATTCTTCGTCTTCTTCATCACAATCATTACCACAATCAATACCATCTCCCGTAACGCTACCTGTACCCGTGCCATCTTTGTTGACAGTCAATGGAAACAATTTATTAAAAATTGCAGTGACTTCTTGAGCTTTGTTCATAGTCACAGTGCAATCCCCTGTTCCTGAACAACCAGCACCGCTCCAACTACCAAATATAGAACCAGAATCGGCTGTTGCTATTAATGTGATGCTGGTATCTTCAGGATAGGCGCAATTGCTACCACAATCAATGCCATTTTCCGTGACGCTACCTGTACCTGTGCCAATTTTGTTGATAGTCAATGGGAACACTTTCTGAAAAATTGCGGTGACTTCTTGAGCTTCGTTCATAGTCACAGTGCAAATAGTATCAGTTCCTGAACAAGCACCATCCCAACTATCAAATATAAAACCAGCATCTGGCGTTGCTGTTAAAGTGACGGGGGTGTATTCATCATATTCTCCGCGGCAATCACTACCACAATCAATGCCAAGAGGCGCACTGGTGACAATGCCATCACCCGTTTTAGTGATAGTTAGTATTTTATAGCAATCTGGATATGATTCATATCCTACAGAATCAACTGGTTCAGAACCAAATCCAGGGGGAGGGGGTAGTTCAAGTCCATACGATGGATAATTAATATCAGGTACTTTGCAAAGCTGATTACCAGAAATATAAAGTGTCTGCAAATTAGGCAAGGATGCACTAAAATCGGGAATCGGACCTTCGAGTTGATTATCATCAAGATCAAGGTACTCCAGCTTTGGTAAGGCATTAAAGTTAGGAATTTCACCTTTTAAGTTATTATTCCAAAGAACAAGCTGTTCTAAAGAAGGCAAATTGAAATTGGGAATTGAGCCTGTTAATTGATTATAACGGAGATCAAGCACCGACAAAAAAGACAAAGAAAAATCGGGAATCGTGTTTGTTAATTGATTATAAGAGAGATCAAGCACCTGCAAATAAGGCAAGCCACTGGAATCAAGAAACAGCTCAGGCTCAGGTGGTTGATCATCATCCCCAGGAGGGGGAGGAGGCAAGGTACTGGAATCGGGAAACGAGCTGGGTGGTTGATCATCATCCCCAGGGGGAGGAGGGGAAGGAGGCAAGCCACTGGAATCAAGAAACAGCTCAGATGGTTGATCAAAATCAGGAAGAGTGGGAGGGGGAGGAGGCAAGAAATCAGAAGGAGTTGAGGCACTGAAATTTGGAATCGTGCCAGTAAGTTGATTGGATTGAAGTTCAATCTTAATGACATTTTGAAAATTATTCATGCCACTACTATATTCACAAGTAATTCCATACCAACTACAAGGTGTATCAGTAACATTCCACCCCTCATTGTTGGTCCAATTAGCACCATCCGTGCTGTTATAAAGTTCCAGCAACGAGAAACACTCATTGGTAGGAATTTGAGTCACGACACAATCCGTAGCGGCTTGCGCGACAGATACTGCTCCTAAATTTAAGATGAGCACAACAACTGATAAACCTATACAACGTCTGAAGACGTTGGTTCGTTGCGATACCCTTTTTGAAGAAATAGGTATTTTCATAAAAAGCCTCTACCAAAATAACAAAAAACAGCAAGCGTAGGGTGGATAGGAGCTTCGCTGCAACTCACCATTTCTCTGACCAGAGGTTCGTTTCACTCTATCCACCCAACGCTGACTAATGGACCGGGACCATAGATACAAAAAAAATTATCAGTGGCTCCAGTTAATCATTAATCGCCAAAAATGGGATTCATGATTTGGGCTACGAATATTACCACATCTTGAAAAAAATGTCAAGCATTTTTTGAAAAAATTTTCTAGGTCAAAAGAAATATTTCTTCAAATTCTACAATTTTAAAGGTTTCAGCCAATATAAAATATTTTTGAACTGTTCGTATTTTCAATTGGGAATTAACTTGCACTTTAAATTTATTCGCTATGACCATCAGACTGCTCATCCTTAGATAAATCACTTAAACAAATAACGGATATTTCTGATACTTGCTTCCACTGGACATCATTTGTCTGCGCTTGCACCTTGGACAATAGCAGTCGCCAGAATGAGAGCATCTGGAGTGCGTAATGTTACATCACGATTCACTGAATACAATGTCATATTTGGAAAGCCATGCTGAAAATTCTATCATTCTGGAAATTCTGATTCAGACAGCACAGATAATTTAGCTATAGAAATTAACGATTTCCTTAATCAAAGCAGGACCCTTATAAATTAGTCCCGTATAAATTTGCACTAAACTCGCTCCTGCTTGACGTTTTTTTAGTGCATCTTTGCTATCCATCACACCACCTGCGGCAATAATCGGTATTTTGCCCTGAAGTTTTGTACTCAATTGTTGTACGATTTCAGTGCTACGTATTGATAAGGGAGCACCGCTCAAGCCGCCCTTTTCATTGGCGTGGGGTAAATTTTCTAGCCCTTTCCTTGAGATTGTAGTATTCGTTGCAATCACGCCATCTATATTATATTTCAACAGTTTATCAGCAATAACAGTTAACTCTTTTTCATCTAAATCCGGTGCAATTTTGATGACGAGCGGCACATATTTATTATGTTGATTTGCCAGTTCTTGTTGAGCTTTTTTTAGTGCATTCAATAGGCATTCTAATTCTTCCCCTTGTTGTAATTGGCGCAGCCCTGGCGTATTGGGTGATGAAATATTCACCACCACATAATCGGCATAAGCATAGACTTTGCGCAAACCTATCAAATAATCTTCCATGGCATTTTCTAAGGGCGTATCGAAATTTTTACCGATATTAATACCCAGTATGCCGCTAAAACGCGCTTTTTGAACATTTTCCAGTAATTTATCAACGCCCTGGTTATTAAAGCCCATACGATTAATTAATGCCTGGGCAGTGGGTAAACGAAATAGACGGGGTTGAGGATTACCTGTTTGGGGGCGCGGTGTCACGGTTCCCACCTCAATAAATCCGAAACCTAAATCTGCGAGGCTATCAATATATTCCGCATTTTTATCCAACCCGGCGGCAAGCCCTACCGGATTAGGAAAATTCAAACCCATAACCGTGCAGGGGCTAGAAGGTATTTTGCCAAACAATAGTTTGGTTAATTTGAGGGGGTGAAAAGTTTTGAGGGTTTTTAAGGTAAGATGAGAAGCTGTCTCGGGTGGTAATGTAAATAATAAAGGGCGAAATAGTGAATAGAGCATAATTATATCAGTTATCAGTTATCAGT
>Ga0136651_10000679_pt1 | contig 18605 bp, 13 predicted proteins | sample Mar14236cmmetaG_FD_94867 | JGI IMG/M metagenome (GOLD analysis project Ga0136651, IMG submission 94867) | Marine hydrothermal vent microbial communities from Guaymas Basin, Gulf of California to study Microbial Dark Matter (Phase II) - Marker... ... | reverse complement strand
TTGTAGCCGACTCCGTAGACGGTGAGCACGTAACGCGGCTCGGCGGGATCGGCTTCCAGTTTACGGCGCAGGTTCTTGATGTGGGCATCCACACTGCGGTCGAAACCGTCGTAGGCGACGCCGTGCAGCCGGTCGAGCAACTGCGCCCGGGTGAGTGTCTGCCCGGGGTGCTGGGCCAGTACCGCCAACAGGTTGAACTCGCTGCGGGTGAGGTGAATCGGCTCTCCGGCGCGGGTGACACGATGGCCGTGCAGGTCAATCTCCAAATCACCGGCGCGGATGAGGCCCGGCGTGCGGACGCCACCCTGCACGCGGCGCAGTACAGCCCGCACACGGGCCACCAACTCGCGTGGTGAGAACGGTTTGGTGATGTAATCGTCCGCGCCCAGCTCCAGGCCGATCAGCCGGTCGGTCTCATCAACGCGGGCGGTGAGCATAATGATCGGCACGTCTGACTCGCGCCGCAACGCCCGGCACACATCCAGGCCGTCCATCTCCGGCAGGTTCAGGTCGAGCACGATCAGGTCGGGCCGCTCGTGGCGTGCCACGGCCAGCGCCATCTTTCCGTCGCCCGCCGTGACGACACGGTACCCGCTCTTTTCCAGGTAATCGCGCGCCTGTTTGACGATTTTCGGTTCGTCGTCTACGACCAGGATTGTTTCGTTCATACTTTGCTCCGCCAATCACCTTTTTATCACGAATGGCTCAAATATGCAAGTTGGGGGTTAGGGATTGAGGATTGGGAATTCGAGGGAATGTCGGCGCGGGCGAATATCACTGCTTCCTCATCTTGGAAATCGAGCGCCCAGCCGGGTTGTGATTGGAAGAGGTTTAGCATGTCGCCGTCGTCGTGGCGGGCCAGTATCAGAAACTGGACGCCGTACTCGTCGAACATCTCTACCCAATTCCCGTTCGTACCAGTTTCTCGTGTGATAGAATGATTTTGTGACATACGTTTTCTCCGTATTTGCTTTAGCCGGACAACAGTCCGGTGGCTAAAACGCGGACTGTTGTCCGCTTGGAGCCTCAAGTTTGGACCTACTGAGCCTTTCTGAATTGCGAGATCCTTCCCTGGCGCTCCACAGGGCAAAAGAGTTCACTTGAAATCCAGGGTTGCCCTTCGACAGCGAGTATCCCTGCCGGTTTCAGCAGGCGGTGTATTTCGGTCAAAATGTTTTCCATGCCTCCGATGGGGCGGGCAAAACCGAAAACAAAGGCGAGATCGAAACTCTGGTCAGGTAGACCGGTGTGAGCGGCGTCGGCGAGGATGGTCTCGATGTTGGTCACGCTCTCCTGCTCGGTCTTTTGTTCAACTCTTTCTATGGCCAGTGGATTGATGTCTAATGCGTAGACGTTTCCTTTCTCACCTACGATTTTCGCCGCGGGCACGGTGAAAAAACCAGGGCCGCAGCCAACCTCTAGCACTTTTTGACCTGGCTCGAGACCTGCGGCGTCCAGAGCCTCGTAAGGATCTCTGAACAGGCCATAGAGAGTCTCGTGAACAAAGGACATCATTTTGAAATGCATTCTGTTTGTTACTGACATTTTTTCCTCCTGAGGAACTTTTTCAAAGGGGGAGCGTGCAGGTGACCTACGACGGCCCGCACGCCCCCGGCCTTCCAGTTATTGCAGGCTAACCCTCTGTCTCGGCAGCGCCGGTTTGCGCACCCGGCTCGGTCTTCTCGTGCGGCTCTTCCCAGCCCCAGCACCAGGGCGGCACAGGCCCGTGCATCCGATGCCAGCCAGCGATACGCCTGAACCGTGGGCCGGCCATCCAGAACCGACACACCGGCCCCCACAAGACGAACCGGAGCATTCTGCTGATCACGACCAGGAACAACAGAAACAACCCGACCTTTACTGCGCCGAATATGAAGGGCGCATGATACAAGTGCCATCCGGGGTAGCCAAGTCCGGGAGACGTTATCGCGCCTTCCTCACCCTCAACCACCGGTGGGCTTGCCATGTAACCCTGCGACCACCCGGCGCGGTAGAGTGCTACCCCACCCACGGCCAGCAGGCCGACGATGACCAGCATTACCAGCGCCCTCACCCAAAACCACTTTTTAGACATTTTTTACCTCCTGAATTTGATTTTAGAAGGAAAGCGAATGTCGTCCTGCTTTCTTCTATCTGGATATAGTATGCCACAAACCTGTGTAAGAATTATGAACAAGTGTAGGAGATGTGGTAAGAGTTATGCCAATTGCTTCTTGCCTTCCTTTCCTCTCGGTGTTACAATACCAGCATACAGAGCGTCCGCTTAGACCTCGGAGGTTTCGGAAAACCTCCGAGGTCTGGGCCCAGTATCCCACAAAGGAGTATAAATCCAATGTCGTCTGCCAATTTCAATCCCAAGCATGATTTTCTCCTCCGTGACAACCTGGAAAAAGTCGCGCCGTTCGTGGCCGACCTGATCCGCTGGGAAGAGGAGCGGCAGGCTCGCAAACTGATCCTCATCCCTTCCGAATCATCCGCCCCCAAGGCCGTCCGCCAGGCGTTGAGCTCTGTCTTTCAGAACATTTACGCCGAGGGCTATCCCCCGCTGCGCATGACCCGCGCCCCGGAGGAGCGGTTGCGGGACGTGGCCTGGCAGTTGGCTTTCTACCGCCGCTACGCCGACAGGCGCTTTTACAAAGGGGTGGACTATGTTCACTTTGTCGAGTGCCTGGCTCAGCGGCGGTGTGCCGAGCTCTTTGCCCATGGCCCTATTCGACCCGAACACATCTACGTCAATGTCCAGGCGCTCTCCGGATCGGCGGCCAACCTAGCCGTCTACTGGGCGCTGATGCAGCCGGGCGACACGCTGATGGGCCTCGACCTTTTCCAGGGCGGCCACCTGACCCACGGCTCCGAGTTCAACATCTCTGGCCAGCGCTACCGGGTAGTCTCCTACGGCGTGAACCCCCGCACGGAGCGGCTGGACTATGACAACATCCGCGACCTGGCGCGGGAGGTGCGGCCCAAGGTCATCGTCGCCGGGTACACCTCCTACTCCTGGGCTCCCGATTGGGCGGCCTTTCGCGCCATCGCCGACGAGGTGGGAGCGTATCTCGTGGCCGACATCGCCCACACGGCCGGAATGGCCGCCGCCGGTGTCTACCCCAACCCGGTCGGTTTGGCCCACGTGACCACGTTCACCACTCACAAGACAATCTGCGGGCCGCGTGGTGCGGTGATCCTGACCACGGACGAGGAACTGGCCCAGGCGATTGACATGGCGGTCTTCCCCGGCGAGCAGGGCGGGCCCCACGTCAACAAGTTCGCGGCGCTGTCGGTGGCCTTCCGCATCGCCCAGACCGGTCAATTCCGCCAACTGCAACACCAGATTGTAGCCAACACCCAGGCCCTGGCGGATGGATTGACAAAGCGCGGCTTGCGGTTGGCCTACGGCGGCACGGACACGCATCTTTTGCTGGTGGACCTCAAGTCGGTTCCTCAGGGCAACCGCAAGGGTCGCCCCTACCCGGTGTGGGGAGAGCCTGCCGTGCGCATCCTCGACCTGGCCGGCATCGTGGCCAACAAGAACACCATCCCCGGCGACACGGAGACATCGCTGGCGACGGGCGTTCGCATGGGCACCCCCTGGGTCACTCAGCGCGGGCTGGACGAGGCGGATATGGACACCCTGGCCGGCCTGATCCACCGTGTTTTGACCAGCATCAAGCCCTTCGCCTACAATGGCCTCATCGGCACGCTGCCCCGAGGCAAAATTGAGTTGGAGGTGCTGGAGGAGGTGCGGCAGGGGGTGGCGGCGCTGGCCGGTAAAGCGGGCATTGATTTCGAGTTTGAGCCCAGCGGCTATCCGCACTTTGAGACAGGAGGACAAGGAGACAAGGAGACAGGGAGACTACGCGTGACCGGGTGGCGGGCGCGGCCGTTCGTCCAGCAGGTCGTTACTGCCAACGTGTCCGAACTCGCTCCAGGCGCGTCTGTCGCTACCTATATACTCGACCGGGGTGGGCGGTTGATGGACGAGGTAGTGGTGACGCGAGAAGAGCCGGACGAGTGGGAGCGCGAGCGTTACATCATCACCCCCACGCCCGAGAACGCGGCCAGCGTCACCGCCTGGCTGCGTGGCCTGGCTGATGGTTACGTGCTCTTTGACGACGAGGACGTGTTCCGCAAGGTGGAGGGTCCGGTCGTCGTGGAGGAAGCAGAGGGACTAGGAGACTGGGAGACTGGGAGACTGGGGGACGAGGAGCAGGGAACGACTGCGGCCGAATTGTTTGCTGCTCACCCGGAGGCTTTTGATTTGACAAAGCCGTATTTTGTGGGGCAGGCGTGCCTGAACGAGTTCGCGCCGCAGGTGGAGAAAGAAGGGTGGCGATGGGAGGAGCCGGAGTCGCCGCTCAAGCGCACGCCGCTGTACGAGGTTCACAAACGGATGGGGGCCAAGATTGTCCCCTTTGCCGGGTGGGATATGCCGGTCTGGTACACGTCGGTCAGCGACGAGCACCGGGCAGTGCGGGAGGCGGCGGGTCTGTTCGACGTGGCCCACATGGGCGTCTTCGAGGTTGAAGGCCCTCACGCCACCGCTTTCCTGGACACGGTTCTGTCAAACTATGCCGCCTGGCTGGAGGATGGCCAATCTTGCTACGGCTACCTGCTCGACCCCAACGCGAATATCATTGACGATGTGATGATCTATCGTCGCCGGGCTGACTTGTACCTGATGGTGGTCAACGCCTCCAACGAGGACAAGGACTGGGACTGGCTGAATGCGGTCAACGAGCGGCGCGTCATCATTGACCGGGAGCGCCCCTGGGTGCAGGTGGAGGCACAAGCCATATTGCGCAATCTAAAGGACCCGGCCTCGGGAGAGCGGCAGAAACGAGACATCGCCCTGCAAGGCTCAGCCTCACTGCCGACGCTCCAGGCGCTGACCGGAGACCCGGAACTGAAAGCCGCGCTGGCCCGGGTGCGCCGCACCGATATGATCGAGTGCGAGTTGGCCGGCATCCCCCTGGTCATTGCCCGCACCGGCTACTGCGGCGAGGAGTGGGGGTACGAGATCCTCGTCCATCCCGACGAGATCGTCAATCTATGGGAGGCAATCCTGGAAGCTGGAGAACCGTTCGGCGTAAAGCCCACGGGGCTGGCGGCCCGCGACTCGACGCGCACCGAGGCCGGACTGCCGCTCTACGGCCACGAACTGGCCGGACCGTTCGACATCTCTCCCATCGAGGCCGGCTTCCCCGGCTACGTCAAGTACCACAAGCCCTTTTTCATCGGGCGGGATGTGCTCCTGGCCCGCGAGGAAAAACGCACGCGAGAGGTGATCCGCTTCCGCGTTAACCAGAAGGGAATGCGCCGGCCGCACACGGGCGACCCGGTGGTCAACAGGAAGGGACAGTACATCGGTCAGGTCACCAGTTGCTCCATTGACACAAAAGGCTACCTGCTAGGGTTGGCTATCGTTGAGAAGCGATATAACGTCCCCGAGACGCCCATCGCCATTTTCCCTCTGGGGGGCAAGTCTCTGGATGAGGCGTTACTACGCGGCAAGCGAGTCGCGCTGCCGGTGGAAGCGACCGTGCTAACGCGCTTCCCGGAGCGGGAGGGGACGCGAATGCGGATGGGAGGAGAGGATTAGCAGGTGAGTATATGAGTCGTATTATCCGCACAGAACACGGATTGGGAGGATGAACGGATCAGGAGAATGAACGGATCAGGAGGATGGACGGATCAGGAGGATGGACGGATCAGGAGGAGATTAGCAGGTGAGTATATGAGTCGCATCATCCACACAAAAGCACCGGGCAAGATCCGCAACCAACAGCGCCGCACCGTCGCCGAGGCGCTGCGCCGCCTGAGCCAAAAGTCACAACTGGACGACGAGGTCAAGGACCTGGCCGCTCTCATCATCTTTTCCCTGCACACGATTGCCGACACGGTTGACCAGACCACTGAGGCCTGGGAGAAACGTGATTATTGGATGAAAGCCGAACGCTTTCGCGAGCAGTGGCGCTGGCTGGAACCCGTCACCGACGAACTGGGCGCCGTCATCTACGAGGGCCGGTGGGATTCTTTGCCGGTCATCCTGGCCCAACTGATGCCCCGCTTTGCCGACATCACGGTCAAGCAGATGACCCGCAAGCCGGCGCTGTGGCAAGGCGCTTACGAGAGGTTTATGGGGGAGGAGTGAAAGAAGCCAGGTTTTTTCCGAAAAACCTGGCTTCTGTAAGACTACTGGCGTTCTTAATCCGTTGCTGTCCTGAAATCCGCGTTCTCCAACGGCATCATCACCAGCCCGCCGATGACCTTGGGATAAAAGTCGGTGGACTTTTGCGGCATCTTTTCTCCCGCAGCGGTGCAGGCCCGCACCTGCGCCATGCGCGTCGGGTTCAGCACCAGCAGGAACTCGGCCTCGCCCCGGTCCACCGCGTCGTATCCCATCTGCGGGTCGCGCAGGTACTCGATGTTCTCCTTGCGCTCCACCGCCGCCTTGTCAATCCCCAGCACCCGCTCAATGAACAGTTCGTGCAGCACTGAAACGTCGAGCAAGCACCAGGCGGGAGCGCGGTCTGGCAATAATCTCTCCAGCACCGCCGGGTCCCGCAGCATCAGTACGGTATAGTCGCCGTTGTAAAAGCCAAAGCGGGGATGCGTGGACTCGGCCTGGGCCAGCGCCGCCTCCATCGCTGCCCGATCCTCCACCGGCGCCACCTCAAAGTATTTCTTCGCCTGCTCCAGCGCCTCCGCCCCGCTCATCTGCCTGTACGAGTGAATCAGGCGGTGGGTGGGGAGGATCACCAGGCCGGGGTCTTGCATACTCACCAGCGTCACCATGCGGTAGTTGAAGCCGGCGTCGGGCGGGGCGTCGGGGTATTTCGCCCGCATCTCGTCCCGGTAATTGAGCGCCGTCTCGTAGCGGTGGTGGCCGTCGGCAATGATCAAGTTGCGCTTTGGGGCCATCTCCTCCACCACCGCCGTGATCACCTGCGGATCGGTCACGGCCCAGAACTGCTGCGTCACGTCCTGCTCGAACAACTCGTGCAGTTTCAAGCCCGCTTGGTGCTCGATAGCCGCTCCCAGTAACTCGTTGATGCGGTCGCCGGGGTAGAGCATAAAGATGTGCCCAAAGTTGACCGCCGTGGCCCGCATCAGGTTGAGCCGGTCTACCTTGGGGCCAGAGTGCGTGCGCTCGTGGGGCAGGACTATGCCTTCATCGAACGTGCTCAACTCGAACGCAGCGATCAGCCCTTGACGGGTTCTCGTACTACCGTCGGACAGGGTAAAGGTCTGGTGGAGGACGTAGAGCGCGGGCACATCTTCTCGTTTCAGGACGCCCTCCCGCAACCAGGATTGGTAATAGTCCCGCGCGCGGGTGTAGACGTTGCTCTGCTCGTCGTCTCCTGCCTGCTCCTTACCCTTGATGATGCGCACGACGTTGTAGGGGCTCAGGTCGTAGTACTTGTCCTGTAACCCGTGCCGCACCCGGTCGTAGGGTTGGCTGATGACGGTAGAGAGATCGGGGATCTGCTCCTGGTTGTAGCGTACACCTCGGAAAGGTCTGATGGTTGCCATGTTTACCTCCTGTGTCGCTTGTTGTTCGTGTGTGATCAATAAGGTCAGTCAGAGGGGACCGTGACCGTATTATAACCGCAAGTAAATACGGCGTCAAGAGATCGTATCAACTCGCGTAAAATACAAGATCACGCACCCACATCGAACAAAGGGCCGTGGCGAGCGCGTGCCAAGAATTGGGCGAAAGGGCAAACGAGAACTTTTGCTTTTTACCAAAGCGGGGTATAATCTCAGCAACACTATCCCTGGAGGTTGAACAATGACCGACGACTTGCAGACCATCCAACAGGCCCGTGAACAATGGGAACAAACCACATTGAAAAAGACGCTCGACCGACACCCTGAGCGGCACGACGAGTTCATCACTACCTCCGGCGAACCGGTCGAACGACTGTATACCCCGCTGGACGTGGACGGTGATTATGCCGAGAAACTGGGCTTTCCCGGTGAATACCCCTTTACCCGGGGCGTCCATCCCACGATGCACCGCGGCCGGTTGTGGACGATGCGCATGTTCGCCGGGTTCGGCGCCGCCGAGGAAACCAATGCCCGTTTCAAGTACCTGCTGGAACAGGGACAGACCGGCCTCTCCGTCGCCTTTGACCTGCCGACGCTCTACGGCTACGACACCGACGCGCCGGAAGCGGAGGGCGAGTTCGGCAAATGCGGCGTCGCCGTCTCCTCCCTGCGCGATATGGAGGTGCTCTTCGGCGGTATCCCCCTGGACAAGGTGACGACTTCGATGACCATCAACTCGCCAGCGGCCATCGTGTGGGCCATGTACATCGCCGCCGCCGAAAAGCAGGGCGTGCCGATGCGCCAACTCGGCGGCACCATCCAGAACGACATCCTCAAAGAGTACATTGCCCAGAAAGAGTACATCTTTCCGCCCAATCCCTCCATGCGGCTGGTCACCGACACTGTCGAGTTTGGCACCCAGCACCTGCCCAAGTGGAACACCATCTCCATCTCTGGCTACCATATCCGCGAGGCCGGCGCGACGGCGGCGCAGGAACTGGCCTTTACGCTGGCCGACGGGATGGAGTACGTGCGCTGGGCGCTGGAGCGCGGGCTGGACGTTGATACCTTTGCGCCCCGTCTCTCTTATTTTTTCAACTGCCACAACGACTTTTTAGAAGAGATCGCCAAGTTCCGCGCCGCCCGGCGGATCTGGGCGCGGGAGATGCGCCACACCTTTGGCGCTCAAGACCCGCGCTCCTGGTGGATGCGCTTCCACACCCAGACGGCGGGCTGCTCACTTTCCGCGCAGCAGCCCGAGATCAACGTCGTGCGGGTAGCGATCCAGGCATTGGCCGCCGTCCTCGGCGGCACCCAATCCCTGCACACCAACAGCCTAGACGAGGCGCTGGCTCTCCCCAGCGAGCACGCCGTCACCATCGCGCTGCGTACTCAGCAGATCATTGCTCACGAGAGCGGCGTGGTCAATACAGTGGACCCGCTGGGTGGCTCTTATGCCATCGAAGCGCTCACTGACCGCATTGAGCGGCAGGCTTATGACTATTTCGAGCACATCGAGGCGCTGGGCGGAGTTATCCCGGCCATCGAAAGAGGCTTTTTCCAGCAAGAGATTGCCGACTCCGCCTACCGCTACCAGCGCGAGATTGACGAACGGCGGCGCATCATCGTCGGGGTGAACGAGTTCGTGGCGGACGAGCCGCTGCGGGTGCCATTGCTGAGGATAGACCCGCAGGGGTACGAGCGGCAGTGTACCCGGCTGGCGCAGGTGCGGGCAGAGCGGGACAATGCGGCTGTGGGCCAGGCCCTCGACCGGCTGCGCATCGCTGCCCAGGGCACAGAGAACACCATGCCGCACATCCTCGACGCCGTGCGCGTCTACACCACGCTACAGGAGATCATGGACGTCTTCCGCGAGGTCTTTGGCCTGTACCGCGAGCCAATGATCGTGTAGGAGTGCCGACGTGCGCATTGACGAACTCTTGTGAGACGACTGGAACGTTGAGCACATCGCCGGTCATGGCGTGGAGCCGGAGGAGGTGTGTGAGGTGAGGCGGCACATTGCTCGATGTGCCGCCATCACTCCTTATGGGCTGACGCGATACCGCGTTTATGGACGAACGTACAATGGGCGCTATTTATTCATCGTGTTGGACCGGCTGCGTGGTCACTCGTTTTATCCTGTGACTGCCAGAGATATGGCCGAGCGCGAGAAGAAAAAATGTAGGCGGATGATAAGATGAGCAAAGTAGGGAAGGCACCAGCGCTATGCAGCGCGCCGAGATCAACTTAGACTTTGGCGCCACGGATTTCTTCTCAGCCGTAGGCCTGCCAAAGCCACAAATATCTCTGGCTCATATCACAGGATAGGGAACCATCCCGCGGATTGCCAATCCGCCTTACCACCAACGTTTATTTTCGGAGTAGATTAACGCAGACACACGCCGACTCGCCGACTCGCTTAATCCGTCAATGTCCTGAAATCCGTGTTCTCACGAGGAGACCAATCTATGAACAACCAATTCGATCTGCTACTGACCGGCGGCATGGTCGTCACCGGCGAGCGCATCCGCCGCGCCGATGTGGGCGTGCGGGGTGAGGTCATCGCCGCCGTCGAGCCGGACCTGCCCCACGAGGCCGCCCGCGAGGTGATAGACACTACCGGCAGGTACGTCTTCCCCGGCATCATTGACGTACACGTCCACCCGGTCTACCTGGATACTGTAGAGGATTGCTCCCGCGTCGCGGCCTACGGCGGCACGACGACGCTGTTGCACTTTGCCTACGCCCGCACCGGCGACAGCCTGCTGCAAAAGGTCAAGGAGATGTTGGAGGACGGGCTGGCCCACTCCCGGCTCGACTTTGGCCTGCACGGCGGCATGTTCGAGGCCCCCAAACAGGTGCCCGAGATCCCGCAGGTGATGGAACTGGGCGTCCGCACATTAAAGTTTTTCCTGACCTACCTCAAGCAGGGCTGGTACACGGACGACTATCAACTGATCAAGGGTATGGACATGCTGGCGCAGCGCGGCGGTATGGCGATGGTGCACTGCGAGAACGGCGGCGGCATTGACTACCTGGAGACCAAGTACCTCAAGGGGCCGGACGCTTCGGCCAGGTACTTTAACATCTCCCGCCCGGCCGCGCTGGAGGAGGAGGCGGTCTTCCGGGCCATCCGTATGGCCGAGGTGGTGGACTGCCCGCTGTACATCGTCCACAACACCACCGCCCGCGTGCTACGGCATATCCGCCACGCTCAGGCGGAGGGGCAACGGGTGTTCGCCGAGACCTGTCCCCAGTACCTCACGCTGACGCAGGAGATCATTGAGCAGCGCGGCGCACTGGCCAAGATCGGGCCGCCGATCCGCACCGCCGCCGACCGATCCGCGCTTTGGGACGCGCTGGCCGAAGGCGTCATCCAGGTGGTGGCCTCCGACCACGCGCCCAAGCACAAGGACGTGCATGGCGACTTTCTGGAGCAACCTTTTGGCTCTCCCCAGATCGAGACGCTTCTTCCGCTCGTTTACGATGGCGGTGTGAACACGGGGCGCATCAGCGTTGTGCGCCTGGTGCAGGTTCTATGTGAGAACCCGGCCCGCATCTTTGGCCTCTACCCCAAGAAGGGCACCATCGCCGCCGGCTCCGACGCGGACTTGGTGGTCTTTGACCCGACCTGCGAGTTCACCATCCGCGCCGACAACCAGCACACCAACGCAAGATACACGCTGTACGAGGGGCGCACCGTGCTGGGTTGGCCGGAGATGACCTTCCAACGTGGCCACCGCGTTCTGTGGAAAGGAGAAATCGTGGCCGGGCCGGGGCAGGCCCAGTTCTTGCCCACGATGGGGGAGCAATGATCAAATGAGAAAAAATCCGCCAATCCCGCAAATCCGTGTTCTCACCGGCAACGAGGCCGTTGCCCTGGGCGCTCTCCGCGCCGGCGTCAAGGTCGTGACCGGCTACCCGGGCACGCCGTCAACGGGGGCGCTAACCAGCCTATTGAAGATAGAGCCCGAGGGCGTGCACGTGGAGTGGAGCACCAACGAAAAGGTCGCCTTCGAGATAGCGGCAGGAGCGGCGTGGGCCGGCCAGCGGGCCTTGTGTACGATGAAAATGTCCGGGCTGAACGTGGCCTACGACTCGCTGATCTCTATCGCCTATTCGGGCTGCGTTGGCGGGCTGGTAATCTACGTGGCCGACGACCCCGGCGTCAGCGCAGGCATGGCCGAGCAAGACTCGCGTGGCTTTGCCCTCATGTCCGACCTGCCGATGCTGGAGCCGGCGTCGGTAGCGGAGGCGTACCGGTTGGTTCAGGTCGCCTTTGATCTATCCGAACGGGTGGGCACCCCCGTCTTTGTCAGGCTGGTGACCGGTATTGCTCAATCCAAGGCCGTGGTGGAGGTCGAGGAGCCTGTCCCTCCTCCTGAGCGCGAGGCGAAACTGACGCGGGACATTACCAAATTTACCAAGGCCGGATCGGTGATCTGTATGGCTCAACACCGCGACCTGATCGCCCGCCTGGAAAAGGCAGGTCAGATCATCGGCGAGATGGGGTTGAACGAACTCCAACTGGCGGAAAAAGCAGGCGGTTTGGGCATCATCGCGTCTGGGGTCACGGCCTCGTACCTGGAAGAGGGGTTCGAGATTGCGGCCCAGTTTGGATTCAAGCGCGACGCGGTATCTGTGCTGCGCGTGGTGGCGACCAATCCCTTCCCGGCCGCAGAGGTGCAGACTCTGCTCCGCTATTGTGACACTATACTGATGTTGGAGGAACTGGAGCCGCACATTGAGCGGGGTATCTACGTCGAGGCCCACAGGCTCGGCTTCGAGGGGCGCATTATCGGCAAACTGGACGGCTTCTTTAGTCGGATTGGCGAATACGGTGTGAGCCAGGTGGTGCGGGGGATTGGCGCGGCGCTAGGGGAAGAAACCAGGTTTTTTAGAAAAAACCCGGTTTCTGGCGCGGCTGAGCAACTGGCGGCTGCGCGCCCCATCACCGTCTGCGCGGGCTGTCCCCACCGGGGGACGTTTATGGCTATCAACCAGGCTATCAGGAAAGTGGGGTACAAGAAAGACGAGGTGATGGTGACGGGGGACATCGGTTGCACGATCCTGGGGATGAACCCCCCGTTCCACACCGTCTGGACCGAGGTCTCGATGGGCGCGAGCCTCGGCATTGCCCAGGGGTACGTCCACGGCGGCGTGGAGACGCCGGTCATTGCCACCATCGGGGACTCTACCTTTTTCCACGCCGGCATGCCGGGCCTGGTCAACGCTATCCAGCACCAGGTTCCTCTGACCCTGATCATTATGGACAACGGCTGGACTGCCATGACCGGCATGCAGGTCAACCCGGGCACGGACGAGCCGTTCCAGCAAATTGGCGGCCGGAGGGTGGACATTGCCAAAATCATCCCCGCGCTGGGGGTGGAACACTTTTTCACCATTGACCCATTCGACCTGGACGAGTCCAGCGCCACCATCCAGAAGGCGCTGACGCTGCCCGGCGTCAAGGTCGTTCTAGCGCGCCAGGAGTGCGCGATCCAGGCGCAGCGACGCGGGCTCAAGGCGGGTAAGGTCAAGGTGATCCCCGAAAACTGTAACCTGTGCAAACTGTGTATCATTCGCACCGGCTGCCCGGCCATCAGCATCGGCGAGGACACTATCATCATTGATCCCAACCTATGCTATGGCTGTGGCCTGTGCGCCCAGGTATGCAACCGTGAAGCGATAGAGCGAGTCGGCGAGTCGGCGAGTCAGCGAGGCGGCGAGTGAGCAAGTCAGCGATGAAGCGAGTGAGTGAAGTGAAATGAGCCTTGAATCACGGATTACGGATTACGAATCACGTTTCACGTTTGACGTTTATCTCGTCGGCGTCGGCGGCCAGGGCGTGCTGACCATCGGCGAGATTGTGGCCGAGACTGCCCGCCGCCAGCGAGTGCCGGTCAACTTTTATCCGACGAAGGGCATGGCCCAGCGGGGCGGGTTCGTCAAGGCCCAGATTCGACTGGGGCGTGAGGTGACCGGGGCGAACATTCCGCAAAGAGGGGCCGACCTGGTGATCGCGATGGAGGTGTCCGAATCGCTCAAGGCGGTGCGGTTCATCAAGCCCGGCGGGGATTTCCTTCTGTTCGGCCACGTCTGGCCACCGGCGGCGGTGATGCTGGGCAAGGCCGATTATCCCACCCTGGACCAGGTGATGGAGCAGGTGCAGGAGGCAGGAGGCAAGATGCACTACCTGGCCCCTGAGAGCCTGCCCCTGTACGAAGGCAACCCCGTGGCGGCGAACGTCTTTGTGCTGGGTGCGGCAATTGGCCACACCCGCCTGGGCGATGTGCTGGACCCGTTAGAGGTGGCACACGTCGTGCAGACCCGCTGGAAGCGAGGCGTAGAGCGCAACCTCTTGGCGTTCCAGAAGGGGCTAGAGATGAGGGGCTAGGACTGGAGAGTCTGCATGGATCACGAATCACGAATCGCAAATCTCTTTTATCCCCAGAGTGTAGCCGTCGTCGGTTCCACGTCGGTGGGCAAGATCGGCTACGAGTTGATCCGCCAGATACTGGACGGCGGCTACCAGGATGTTTTCGCGGTCAACCCCAAAGCACAGGGGGTCTTCTCCGTCCCAGGCTATGACGCGGTGATAAAGATTGACCGGCCGGTAGACCTGGCTGTCATCGTATCACCCACTGCGACGGTGCCGGGGGTGCTGGAGGACTGCGGTCAGGCCGGCGTCAAGGCGGCTGTGATCATTACTGCCGGGTTCTCCGAGGTCGGCAACAGCGCCGGGGAAGCAGAGATCAAGCGGGTGGCCAGGGAACACGGCATCCGGTTCATCGGCCCCAACTGTGCCGGTTTCGTGAACACCGGTCACCACCTGTTCCCCACGCTAGAGACCCGCCCGCCCGCCGGCGGAGTCGCTATCGTCGCCCAGAGTGGCGCTGTGGGCGGCGTCATCCTGGCCTGGGCGAAAGAGTACGGGCTGGGTATTTCCAAGTTCGTCAGTTATGGCAACAGAGTTGACCTGAACGAAATTGATTTCCTGCGCTACCTGGCTGACGACGCCGAGACCAAAGTGGTAGGGCTGTACATCGAGAGCGTGACTGATGGGCGAGAGTTCATGCAGGCGGTGCGGGAGTGCACCCGTCACAAACCGGTGATCGTCATCAAGGCAGGGCGCACCCGGTCGGGGCGGCGGGCAACACTTTCACACACCGGCTCCATGGCCGGTGCGGACGCTGTCTACGACGCCGCCTTGCGGCAGTGTGGCGCTATCCGCGTCCACACAATTGAAGAGTTGTTCGATCTCTGCAAAGGCTTCCTCTACGCGCCATCCCCCCAGGGCCGTCATATTGCCATCGTGACCAACTCTGGCGGGCCGGGCGTCCTGGCCGCCGACCGGGCCGAGGATATCGGCCTCGACGTGGCCGAGCCCAGCCCCGCACTGAAGGAGACGCTCTCCGAGTTCCTGCCTTCTCACTGCGCGCTCAAAAACCCGATTGACCTGACGGTGGAGGGGACTGAGGATGGGTATCGGAAGACGCTGCTGGCCGTGTTGCAAGAGTACGACGCGGCCCTGGCCCTGAACATTGCCACGCCCTATCTCGACTCTGTGAGCCTGGCCCGCGGGGTCTGCGACGCGGCCGAGCAGAGCGGCAAGCCCGTGGTGACCGGCTTCCTGCCCGAGCGGATCGTAGCCGAGAGCATCGCCTACTTGCAGGAGCGCGGTGTCCCCAACTTTAGCACCGGCGAGCGGGCAGTGGCGGCGCTGGCGGGGATGGCGGATTATGGCGAGTCAGCGAATCAGCGAGTCGGCGAGGCGGCGAGTGAGCGCGTGATCGCTTTATCGCTGAATCGCTCATTCGCTGACTCGCTGAATCGCTCTATCGCTCTGGAGCCGGAGGCGATGGCGTGGCTGCGGGAGAATGGTATCCCGGTGCCGGACTTGCGCTTCGCCACGACGCCGGCGGAGGCGGTGCAAGGCTGCCGCGAGATCGGTTACCCCGTGGTGATGAAGGTGGTTTCGCCCGACATTCTGCACAAGTCGGATTGCGGCGGTGTGATCCTGGACGTCGAAGACGACGAAGCGGCATTGGCTGCTTTCGAAGCGATTGAAAAGGCTGCCACAGGCAAGGACTTGCGGGGCGTGGTCATCTATCCGCTGATCAGGGATGGTCAGGAGGTGTTGCTGGGGCTGTCGCAGGATCCCCAGTTTGGCCCTGTGGTCGCCTTTGGCCTGGGCGGCATCTACACCGAGGTCTGGCGCGATATCTCCCTGCGGGTGGCCCCGGTAGATCGCGTCGAGGCCGAGGCCATGATTCGAGAGATCAAGTCCTTGCCGCTGCTCCAGGGGGTCAGAGGGCAAGAGCCACGTGACCTGGATTCTCTGGCAGACGTTCTGGTCAACTTTTCCCGGCTCCCTTTCCGCTATCCCGAGATCAGCGAGGTGGACCTGAACCCGGTCTTTTTGTTTTCGCAGGGGCTGGTGGTGGGGGACGTGCGAGTGATACGGAGGAATTGAACAATGGCACACGTCAAGCCTCAGCGTGGTCTGGACGGTATCAAACCTTATGTGCCCGGCAAGCCCATTGAGGAAGTGCGGAGGGAGTATGGCCTGGAAGACGTGATCAAACTGGCGTCCAACGAGAACCCGCTGGGGACGTCGCCCAAGGCGCTGGTCGCGCTGGAGAAGGTGCTGCCCCGGTTGAACTTTTACCCGGACGGGCAGAGTCATTACCTGCGCCATGCCATCGCGGGCTACCTGATGGTCGAGCTGGAGCAGGTGGCCGTGGGCAACGGCGCGGACGGGCTCATCATGCAGACTTGCCTGGCGTACCTGGACGAGGACAGCGAGGTCATTGTCAGCCGGTCATCCTTCCCCGTCTACGACATTTACACCCACGTCATGCGGGCGACGCTGGTCAAGACAGACCTGAAGAACCACGGCCTGGACCTGGAAACGATGGCGCAGGCGATCAACGACAGGACCAAACTCGTCTTTGTCTGCAATCCCAACAACCCGACTGGGACCATTGTCACGGCGGCCGAGGTGGGCGACTTTATGGAAAAAGTGCCTGATCACGTGCTGGTGGTCTTTGACGAGGCATACTACGAACTCGTTGCCTCCGACGAGTACCCGGACACACTCGAGTATATCAGGGCAGGTCGAGATAACGTGATGATTATGCGCACCTTTTCCAAGGTCTACGGCCTGGCCGGCATCCGGCTGGGGTACGCAGTGGCCGATTCCGACGTCCTGGCCCCGCTGAACCGGGTCAAGGAGCCGTTTGCCGTCAACCGGCTGGCCCAGGCGGCGGGGATCGCCGCCCTGGAGGACGAAGCGTTTCTAGAGAAATCGGTGGCGGCCAATCATGCCGGGCGACTTTTCCTGTACGGCGAGTTTGACCGGTTGGGGTTGCAATACGTCGAGAGCCACACCAACTTTATCCTGGTCGAGATCGGCCCGCAGGCGGCGACGGTCCAGCAACGGCTGCTGGAGAAAGGCGTCATCGTCCGACCCTGTGACGGTTACGACCTGCCCAACTGCCTGCGCATCACAGTCGGTAGCCAGGCCCAAAATACCCGATTGGTCGAGGCACTGGGGGGTGTGCTCCAGGCTCTTGGGGACCCTCGCTCTGTATGAGATGGGAAATTGGTGAGCGCGTGCTCGTGCTGTCGGCGGTGTGCCCCTGAATGTCGCAAAGATACCGGAAAGGAATGTACGTTTGACAAGTGTAGCCTTCTCTTGTATAATCGCTGCGTGAGGGTATACGCGCCCGTGTTGCGTTGCGGCGACGTAGCTCAATGGCAGAGCAGGGGACTCATAAGCCCTTGGTTGGCGGTTCAAATCCGCCCGTCGCCATGTCCAGAAACCGCCGGTGTTGCGACCACCGGCGGTTTCGCTTTTTCTCCTGCGAACCGTTCACCCCGACGAGAGCTGCCGCGAGTGTATCCTTGACACGGGTACAGATTGTGTTATAATTTCAACTACGATGAACATCTACCTGGGTCATCTAAGTAATTGCATACAGGGATCGCTGGCCTCCACCACTGTTCGCTCCATCTTGGATGATGCGCAGACAGCCGGTAAACAGGCGCCCAAGTACCTGGCCGAACGGACGTTAGCGGTGCGTTTGCCGGCCAGGACGACGGAGTGGCTCCGCCAGCAGGCTCAAGCGCAAGCGTGCGCGATGGCCGAAATCGTCAGAGGGCACATTGCGGAGCAGGCCATCTCAGGGTTGACAGCACTTTACCAACAGCATACTGCCAGCCCCGCTGATTTTTCGGCGGCGCTGTGGTCGGTCTTGGGGTACGAGCCCGAGTTCTCGCCAGGGGAGGAAGTAAATAAAAGTACGTAACTTGCTCAGTTGGCGAGAAGCGCGGGGTCTTACCAAGACCCCGCGCTTTTTTATGCATCTTGCCAAAAGTTGATCGATCCAACTACCCAACTACTCTCCCCCGTCCGGGGTGATCGGGGCCCTGGGGTCGAGGCTCTCCGGCGACGTCTACGGTGCCAGGGCATCGCCGCGAACGATGTGGCGTAACCTCCTTCGGCTTCGCTCAGGACAAGCCGCAGGGGCTATCGCTGAAGGGGACAGGGAGCCGGTGTCGCCCGCAGCGGGCCAGGGGCCGAAGCATACCTGTAAATGAGGCCGTCGTCGGGACACGGTGGAGGGATCAGGCCGGAGGCGCCGCGCCGGCCTGCATGGGGATGACAGGTTTCGATCAGGGGCCAAGAACGCCGCGAGAGGGAAAAAGGCCCGCAGTAAACCTTCAATGACCGGCGCTGCAACCTCTGAGATCGGGGTTCGATTCCCCGCATCTCCACCTCGTTGCAGGGTAGGGGCGCGGTCACCGCGCCCCTACCTGGGCCGCGTAGTTCAATAAGGAGAACGTTGCCCTTGCAAGGCAGAAACGCGGGTTCGAGTCCCGCCCGGTCCACTCGCGCATTATAGGTGTTGGCTCAAAATGCGCTCGGCGGAGCCCGTGTGGCTCCGCCCAGGGTCCCGTGGGGGAGTCTGGAGTCCCCGTTACCCTGTCAAGGTAAAGATCGCCGGTTCAAATCCGGTCGGGGCCGCCTGCGTGGGGGGCTAGCTCAACGG
>Ga0136651_10000678_pt1 | contig 18628 bp, 23 predicted proteins | sample Mar14236cmmetaG_FD_94867 | JGI IMG/M metagenome (GOLD analysis project Ga0136651, IMG submission 94867) | Marine hydrothermal vent microbial communities from Guaymas Basin, Gulf of California to study Microbial Dark Matter (Phase II) - Marker... ... | reverse complement strand
TTCATATATTTGTTTTGCTATATTAATTATTAGACCTTTGATTTTATCTAATTGCTTTTGAAAGCCCTTTAATTCTTCTTGTGTAGGCTCGTCAGACGGCTCTGGCGGGGTTTCTATGTCCTCTACTACCTTATACGCCCTATAGTCTTTAATAAACGGCATAAGGTATTTTCCCGGACAGAGAGTTTGGCTTAATTCTTGATGGGCATAGATCTCTTCTTTAGGAATACTATGACATTTCTGTAAATCTTGTAAAAGCTTTCTAAGTGTGTTTAGTTGTTGGTTCGTTGGTTTCTTTGTCTCAAGATTTCCCCTAAGACATATTCCTATACTTCTCTCATTCCAGCCTTTTTTATGAGCTCCCGTTTCTTCATCTGTCCTACCTATCATTAATTTCCCGTTGGTTTCTATCCAATATTGATAACCGATGTAAAAGCCTAGTTCTGATTTGAAGTTCCACTTGCTTTTATGATATGAATTAGTTGCGTAAAAAGAGTTGTTGTTACCTCCATGATGAATAATCAGAGAATCTTTTTTCATAATTGTAATGTTATTTAATTATGGTGGGGCAAACTCGCTTTATACGGTTTATATTTGCTCGGGTTGCCCCACCTTTTTGAATAAGCCGACTAGGGACTAGCACGTGTTTGTCCGCATGTCGCTAGGGGCATTATTTCTTCGAATATGGTAATACGTAGTTTCTTTGATTTCCACCTATGTCGGATATAGTGATATACCCTGAACGCCATTTCAGGACAATCAACAATATCTTGAAAGGTGGTTGCTCCATATCTAACTTGGGTCTTTATCTGTGTGTCGTGGTCTTGGCAATGCTGGAGTAGCCACTGGTAAGCGTTGTCTACTTGACTCTGTTTTGTTATCACTCGGTTTATCACTTTTCGTTTCATGTTTCAAACCCTTCCACAAATAGTCGCTCATTTGTTTTTCGGTGTATTCCATATTCGCCTCCTAAAGAACTACATCATTTTCATTATGATCGCTATTACTATTGGGACGATTATTATGTTAGAGATTACAAGACCGCCCGCCATATAATGTCGCCATCTCGTGTTTTTAGCTACAGATCCGTTTATCTTAGTAACTTGTTCAAGAATAGATTGATGACTTCTCTCGTTCATCTCCATAAAATTATCTAATCTTTCTATTATTACGTCTAATGTTGTTTCTGCCATTATCCTATTTTTCCTTAATAGCTATCACCTTTGCGTGTTCACCAATAAGGTAGTTAAGTTTTTTAATTAATTCTTGTTTGTTTTGTACCGCCCCGAAGCTCTTAATATTTAGTTGCTCTATTGAGTGTTGTGCTAGGTTTATCCATTCATCTCTTTCATCTATAGTTAGATAGGGTTTCTTTCCAGTAAAGTATTCTTGGATTCCTACCGCCTTTTCTGGGTTTCCGCCAATAGATACTATGTCTTTAGATAGTTCTTTTGTGTCATAACTAGTTGCCGCCAAAGATGTCATATCCACATTTTGTATACTAACCTGCCCATTCCCAAAAACGGGAATGGTTAAAATGATTAATGTTGTTATTAGTATTTTCATATTAATCTCCTATACTTGCTGATGTTGGTAATTTCATTTTATTATATTTCATATCAGTTTTTGAATTTCATGTACGCCTGATAAAGACTTATCGTATTAGCAACATCCGCACTCGCCCATTCAGCCGTAATCGTTACGTCCATGTTTGCTGTGGTGTCTATTGTTGCTACTCCGATTGCGTGAACCTCATCTCCAGTAGAAATAGGGTCTCCAATTGCTAAATGGATATGTATGGCTCTCGCACCCGTTGCCCCTAACGTTCTTTGGGTAGCGTTAGCTTCTATATGCCACATAGTATCTGTTAGTTGTTTAGTGTCTGGGCTTAATACGACTTTCTCTACTCCGCCTACTCTAACCCTAATTGTAACCTCATCACCAGCGTTTGCTGAATTATTAGACACAATTCCGTCAGCGTGGAACTCAAACACATTTCCAGCCGATAAGCTATTAGCTTCCATAGTTCCAGTCCATAGAGTAGTTTCATCGGTTGTATTAGCACAAGTTACCGTTTCTACTGCCACATCATTCGTTCTATCAATAGCTCTCTGGGTATCCACATTAGTTAAATACATTCGTCCATCATAGAATTCAAACATTCCTGCTTCTGGTGTGCCTAAAGCTTTATCAGTTAGTTTTAGTTTTCCGTCTAGGGTTAATTTACCGCCAGATGGTTCTATTCTTAAATTACCATCACTATCTACATACATTTCTGCTTCTATTCCGTCTGAATATGTAAGGGCTAATTGAGTAGTTACAGCTAATACTTCTAGTTTGTAGTCTGGAGAGGCGTCGCCAATGCCAGTATTGCCTCCAACCTCTAGGTTATTGTAAACTTTTACGTTCTGCGAAGCATTAAAATCTATCACATTCAAACTCTCTGTTTTAAATCTTATTATCTGTCCATCAGCCGTGTTGGTAAAGAATACGTGTCCACTATTAGATTGTATTTGTGTATTAGAACCATCCCAGTCCCACTTTCCTACTTGGGCTAAAGTGCTATTAATTTGGAACCCTGCTCCATTGTTAGTTCTAGCTTTAATTACTAATCTCCTTGCTGTATTAACATTAAAATCTCCATCACTCTCAGAAGATAATACAACATAGTTTGAAGCATCATAAGATAACTTTATGCTTCCATTAAGCATTGTTTCTTCTCCACTTGGTTCTATATGTAAATCCCCATTAACATCTGTAAAGAATTGAGTTTCTGTTGATCCATCTGCGTAAGTCAATGTCAACTGAGTACTCGTATCTAATACTTCTAATTTGTAGTCTGGAGAAGAATCTCCTATTCCTACGTTGCCACTTGCAATTAAAACATCTCCAGTTCCATGGGGGTCTAAATTTATATCATTGTTATTATTTAATGTTTTTATGTTAAAAGGGTTTTCTGCCGCTGATGACCATTCAATACCACCAGAGTCTGTTCCATCTAATTGTATTTGGTCAGATTCACCAACGTATATATAAGGACTTCCAGAGCTAGAATTAACTTCAACTCCAACAACTCCTCCCGATGATGAACGAGCATAAATATCACCAATAACATCCAACTTAGCTCCTGGGCTATCAGTTCCTATTCCTACGTTGCCAGTAACAGCATCAATTCTCATTAACTCATTTGTTCCACTTGTTTGAATATCTCCACCTTTATTGAATGAAAAGTGTGCTGTGCTTGGTACAAAAAACTGTTGTTCAAAAGACTGAATACCCATACCATAACGAGAACCTGCAATATCATCAAACAAATGAATCTTTTTTCCTGTCGCTGTTGCGAAAGAAAGTGGAGCGCCAGGGTTTGTCTTATCTATTCCGACGTTGCCTGAAGAATCTATTGTCATTCTTGGAGAGCCTAATGTATCTCCAGAACCATCACTTTGTGTATAAAAATCTAATCTTGTTGGTGCGTCTGTTGTAGTAGCTCCCCAAGCACCATCTACTTGTGCCCCTACTCTTGCCCCTACCCTACTAGCTGAATCTGTACCTCTAAAATCTATTTGTCCTAAGACATCATTTGGAGTTGTCATATTACTATCGCTATTTTCAATAGAGAATGTAGGGTCAGTTAATTTCATTATATGGAGTATACTTTCTGGACTAGTAGTCCCTATTCCTACTCTATTAGTAGACTTATCTACAAAGAGAGTATTGTTATCAAAGTTTGTTCCTGTAGTTGTGTCTAGGATAGATAAAGCTCCTCCTACATAAGTTTGTAAGTAGTCGTCTGAGGGGGAGTGGGTATAGGTGTCTTTATCTGCGTCCCAATATACCCCATTTCCATTCATATCTAATCCGCCCGAACCTACTACTCCTCCTAAATTAAGAGCAGAAGATATATCTATGTTCTCGGTAAATATGTTACCTATTTCTTTAGCGGCAGTTCCTATATCACAATTACCATCTGTTCTACAGACTAGGTCGTTGTTGAATTTCCAGAAACTTTGAAAAGATGCCTGAACTACTCCTGCTATTAGAATTAGGACTATTGATATTGATAAGGCTTTTTTTATTGTTTTCATATTATATGTATTTAATTAGTAATTCCTCAGAAGTATCTGGGGCAAATGTGCTTAATGTTATTTCTTTATCGCCAGTTATTTCAAAATCTATTCCCTCAATTATCATACCACCATATAGGCTTAACCAGAGAACGGCTCGTATACTATTTGCTGTCGTGAATACAATGTTAGCTCCGTCGCATTGAGAAGTTAAATCTTCTGGAGCTACTAACAATGAAGCAATTAAAGAAGTTAAATCTGTATTTGTTCTTGATAGTTTGGCTAGTAAGAATTGGGTTCGTTGGTCTAATATTGAATCTGCTCTTTTAAGAAGTGCGTCTTCTCTCTTACCTAATCCCTTAATAGCATCTGAACTTATCCTATTATCTTCTTTTAATAGCTCTAAACTATCTCTTATAGGATTGCCTAGCTTGGGAATATCTTTCTCTATTTGGTCTATTGTCGGTATAGAGGGTAAAAGATTGTCTGTGGCTAATCTCGTGGCTTCTAGGGCTATCTTATCCGTATCTACTACTGGAGATATAGCATCTTTACCATCACGTCCATCTTTCGGAACAATCGGTTTCGGGATAAGTGGTTTAATAAGTGATAGTAATTCTTCTTTGGTTGGAGTATGTCCGTCAGCTCCTTTTATGGATTCGCCTGGTTCACCTTTAATACTCTCTCCCTTATCTCCTTTTAATCTTTCTATCACGTTTTCAATAGCGGGTATATCTTTATCAATCTTATCTTTAAGTGCTTCGGTCATCAGAAAGATTTTCAATGTAGTGTCATTGATTATTGTGCCGTTTTTTATAGCCTCTCGGACTCTTTCTTTTTGATTAGATATTGACATAGGGGTTGACATTTTATTGTTGATTTGTTATTATTTGTTTAAGAGTTAATTTAATATTTTCACTTGGCAATATCCCATATTTTCTGCCAAGTGAGTATGGGATTTTGCTTTTAACTCGTTGGGGGCTTAATAATATATGCGAGTATAAACACCGTGCAAATCGGGGGCTAGGTCTAAGTTAGAAATAGTTTAAGTCATATTAGCTGGGGTTACTACGAACCTAAAGAGTAGTCAAGGCGACGAAGATAAGAACCAGTTCTCTACTTCATTTAGTCAATGGGGTAGGGGGCAACTGTCATCAAGGTTCTGAAGATAACTTATTATTAATATATTAAATAACTATGAAATATATACTTATCGTTATAGCGTTCGTTATCGGTGGTGTAATCGGTCTTGCAATTCCTAATGCTACCGAGCCAGTAATTATGGAAGTGGAGAAGATCGTGGAAGTCGTTAAAGAAGTACCAGTGGAATCAATCGTTTACGAGCAAGGCGATGTTATCATTAAGGAAGTACCTGTTGAAAAAGTAGTTGTTACTGAAGTTCCTGTTATCGTTGAGAAAATAGTAGAAAAGATAGTCTATCGGGAATGTGTTTCATCTAGCGAGTTAGAAGTGGAATCAATATCTGTTTATCCTAATGGAGATTCTGTTAGTGTTTACTTATCTACTAATTTAGAATCCGAAGCATTTTTAAGAGTCTGGCCTGCTTATCACGGATTTGATTATAATCCTGATTTTGATAAAACTCATACTTTACAAAAAGGGGATTTAAGAAAAGGTACGGAATATTATTATCAAGTAACTCTTATCAATGAAGATGGCTCGTTTGTTAAAAAGAACGGGGATTTCTTCGTTGGGGAATAATCTATGGCTTTATTCATTATCTTTATAATAATAGTCGGTATCGCTGCTTTTTACGAATAACTATTTTTGTGTAACTTTAGGCACTATCTGTCCTTTTACTGCACTCTTATTCAACATCTCAGCTATTTTAGCCTGAACTCCCTTACTTGATAAGAACTTCTTAGTAATAAAACCTCCTACGTTTGCTGGGTTACCACCAGATAAAACAATCCAGTCTGTAAGGCTAAATCCATTTAATCCACTTTGACCAATAACTTGGTCACCTAATTTATCTATTAAGAACTTTGATATTTGTGTCTGTTTGTTTAATTCTCTAATGTTCTCAAATCCTAATTTCTTAGCTTGATCAACTTGCCAGTTTCTCATAGCGTTATCTATATTAGTAGCTTGTTCTACTTTATCCGGGGTTATTAGTTTATTATATCCAAGTTTTACATTTCTCTCATAAAGTCTTTTTACATTGTTTATATCTTCCATAGATAAACCAGTAGAATCGTACTTTTTCTTTAATTCTAATACTTCATCTAAATACGGAGATTTAATGTTTTTAGTTGAAACACTTTTTGCTTTCTTTATCAATTCATCTAAAGCATCTTCAGTTGCTCCACTATTATAAAGTCCTTTAAGTTTAGCTAGTTCAGTATCTACGCTCTTTAAAGATTGTGAGAACTTTGTGGCTTCTTTCGCAAGTATTTTATCAGGTGCTCCAAAGTTTCCAGTTTCAGTTAGATATTGTCCCGGAGTTTTTCCTGACATTTTTTTAAACTTAGTAAAATCAGTTGGTTTTAATCTAGCAACTCTATTCATTATCTCATCACTTTTTGGAACTACCTTACCTGCTAAACCTTTAACTGGCTTAATAGCTTGTCTTGCAAAATCATCTGCTGAACCAGCAACATTTTTAACTACTTGTGTTCCTGTCTTTAATCCTGTCTTTACAGCTTTCACTCCAGCCACTCCGCCGACTACATCTAATCCAAAAGCACCAATCCCCAAAGTAGAATCAACATCTCGCTTGGTAGCCTCATCTAAACTATTATATCTTTCTATGATACTTTTAACCGTATCAGATTCCACTATCGGTGTAGCTACTTTCTGAATACCTGTCTTTACTGCTTCTTCCGCTTTTTGAGGTAATACTGTCTTAACGATTCCTTTAAACACATTTCCTATCACATCACTAACTCCACCAAGTGTCTGTCCGAATGATTGGAAAGCAGTTCTAATCTTACCTTGACCAGCTTCTTCAGCTTGTCTGATCTCTGCTATATTACTGGCTCGTTGGCTAAGAGATGATTTAATATCAGTACCTATCTGACGTATATCAGCACCAGTTTCTTGCAAAAAGGTTTGTGGTTGTGCTACTGGTGCGGTTTCCTGTGGAGTAACACCTATTCTATAATTAGATAAAGCTGTCTGAACTTCATCTTGAGTTTTACCATTTTCTACTCCGAATTGTATTATTTCTTTTTCCTTTGTATTAAACATATTAGTAGTAAACTGAAGCTTCTTGATTATTATAAATGTTATCAAGAAGGGACTGTTCTTCTTGATTAAATAATGAACCTTGATACCTTAGTAATGCTTGGTTTGTTAAGTCTTTAATTCTATTAAGTTCTACCTTAAATGAGGCTTCATCAATAGCCCAACGACCCTTACCTACACCATTTTTATCTTTAATTTCCCAATCATTAATAGCTGTAGCCGCATTAGAAAGTATAGTCATTTCTCTATCAGACAATGCTCCAAAAGTTGCTCCTCGTGATTTAGCATCTATTAAAGAATCAAGCGATAGTCCTGATACTAATCTGTGGACTTCTCCAGCGAAACTTTGTTTATCGGCTTTATCAATAGTAAATGGAGTCCATCTAGTTACACCATAAGCACCAACTGTTCCAGCCATTCCTCTATGAACTAATAACTCATCTACTGTTTTAACTTTCGCTGTAGCTACAGGAATACTAGCTTCAGCATTTCTTATAGCTTCATTTATAGCTTTTAATTCAGAGGCACTTGGTTGCCCTATCCCAGCTATTTCAGCATTTATCTTTCTAAGCTGTGCTTCCTTAACCTTTCTATCTAATACGAGCATAGGATCTTTACTAACCTGTGCCTGTAATTTAGCAAAATCAGCTTGTGCTGTTGGACTAGCCCAATCAATCTGACTCATCTGGCTCGCTAATTGTGGCTGGTTACTCAATATACTATTAGCCACATTCCTAGCATTAGTGATATTGGCTTGTTGAACTTGAAACTCCCTATTTTCTTCTCTAATCTTAGCGTCAATCTGATTCTTCTGTTCTGCTGTGGCTACGTTATATATAGTTTCAGCTTGTTTATTTCTGAAGTTCATCATATTAGTAGCATCATCGCTCTTTAATTTAAATAGTGTTTCTAAGTGAGATTGTGCTGCTGATAGATTATTGTTTGCTATCTCGGCTTGCATTTGAAGTGGTAAAGCTTTAATGGCTGTCTGCCTATCTATCTCTTGTTGCTGTCTGCCTAAGAACGAGGTAGTTACATTCTTACCACTAGCACTTGATTCTAATTGTAATTTAGCTTGTCTTCCCTCATTTATAACCCCAGTAATCTGAGCATTTATCTGATTCGCTACTTCTTGTTTAGCTAAAATATCAGCACCTTTTTGAGCTTGTTCAAAAGCGTCTGCTGTGCTTGATGGTGCTTGTAAATTATCCTGATATTCTTTTAATAAAGCATACGGGTCTGTTTTTTCCTCTGGTGGTGCTGGTGGTGCTGGAGTAGGAGGAGGTGGGGGTGTAATAGTCGGTGCTGGAGTTACTTCTGGCGTAGGAACAGTAATAGGAGTAGTTTGAGTTCCTAGTGTTTCTGTGCTGATTTCAGGCGTTGGTGGGAGGTCTGATAGTTTAGAGGCGTTTGTAGGAACGGGTGGTGCAGTCAATCCAGCCGTAGCAGTAAGATTAGATTGTTCTGGGGTAATCCCAGTAGCTCTAGGGTCTACTGTTTTATTAGAACCAAAAATATTACCTAAATTACCACCAACCAAAGAAGATACTCCTGAGCCTTGTTGGGTAATATCAGTAACATTTTGTTTCTTCTTTGTTCCTCCGACTGTTCCATCTGGGTTTATGAATAAATTGTTTGCCATAATTTTTATTAATTATTTAATTTCTAAATATAATATCCTCTAATTGCAAAAGTTACGTTTGCGTTATTAGCCCATCTTTCTATAATTCTATCGCTATCAAGATTAGCTGTCATTATTATTTGACTATCATTACTAATATGTATATATCTATCCTGTGAGCTTCCATTTTGCCTTACTCCAGCTATATAATCAGCGTCTTCCACATTCTGCATTGATATATCTACTCTGGTAGCATTAATTGGTATTGCCGATGAAAGATCCCAGTTAATCCAGCTAGACGTATCTCCAGCAACATTAGTCGGCAATCCATTTTCAACCTCTACATAATCAGGTGCTAAATTATACTGAACACCATTCCTTTCTACCTTGACGCCTCTCTTGAACAATACGTTCTTAATAAACACTACTAAATTAGAATATTCGTTCTTCTTCACGTCTTGCCTGAATAAATTAAACTCGGCTCTTAATTTAGCCACTTCTAATTCTAATCCTGTAAGTTTATCTGTTGCCATCTTTTTCTTCGTACTTAGCTTTAAATGCGGTCATTTCTGCTCCACCCGATAATTCTATTCTAAAAGCTATCTCTCTAAACTCTGGTAGATTAACGCCTGTGCTTTCTATATTAACTGAAACGTGAGATATGGTGTCGTCTACGGCATTAGTAGCAATAGTAGTCCAAGTAGCATCAGCGTCTTTCTTATACTTCACAATTACCTTTCCTGCTGCGGGGAGTGCTGATAACTGGATATTAACTTTACTAAGTGCTTTTAATATTGAAGCGTCTAATGTGTATATTCCTGTTTCTATTATTCCTACTTGAACATTAACTGTTTTTCCAGCAGAAGTTTGTATTTCCTCTACTGTCGCATCATCGTCTCCAGCATCATCTTCTGTTACTAAGGCGAAATATGATGGTACTGAATCTACTCCTGATACAACTGATTCGTGCATAAGAAGGTCTACCATTACGTTATTAGGGTCTGTTTGAATATAATCAAAGTATTTATATACACAAAACGACATAGGTTTAGTAATATCCTTTCTTCCGTATCTATACATAACTGGCTCTCCAGTAGAACCTGCTCCGTCTGGTCTGGTAACTATTCCTAATATGTATATAAATCCGTTATATGCTCTTGTACGATATAGAGCCATCTCGGTATCACCAGACACATCAGCACTAACATCTAATGTATGAACTGTTTTAAGAACTACTTGGTCATATTGTTTTATCAATAATTCACTACTACTTTCCATAATCACAGTAATAATTCCCTCTAGCACTGCTCCACCTGATACTGTTCCTCTGCCTATATTGATAATATCATAAAATGTAGTTGTAGTTACTCCGTCCCAAATATACATAAGAGATTCATTGGTAGTAGATGTACATATAATTGCCATTAAATCATTACCATAAGGCAATAATTCAACTATCTCCTGGTCTGAAGGAATCTCAACCATTTCAGTAATTGATTGAGAACCTGCGTAATCTCCTACATCTATTTTATATACCTTCTGTCCATTCCATCCATAAGCATTTCCTTGCCACATCACTCCACCCCACAATCCTCCTGCTAAAGATAGGAAATCTCCATTATTAGATTTATCACTTACTTTATAAAGTCCTATTTTCTCGTTATTATGAAATAAGATATACCCAGCGTCATATACAAAGAATGGGTTATCTCTATGGTCAATAGCATAATTAGCTGTAATAGTTTGTGAAGTCCAAGCAGCACCATCTTTTTGCCATATACTTGTATCAGTTCCTCCATCGTTACCAAGAGCAAGAAATAATCCATTAACTTCTAAAATCCTCCTTAAACTCCTATAATCAGGCGTTCCACCATAACCACCATCATCTTTAGTGGCAACAAAGTTATGTCCGATAGTGCTACCATCTTTTCCAACACTAAGATTCTCAAGATATTTAAAATATCCATTTGGGAGGTTTCTTACTTGTTCTTTCATCCCCCCATCCCATCTATCTATAATTATTTCTTTTACGTCTGCCATTATGATTTCTCGTGATTTATAAACTCTGATCTTGACGACTTTGTTTGCCCTGTTGGGCTTATATTACTTTGTGATTGATTGGTTGGGCTTATTGATGAGGATTTGGATTGGTTGGTTGTTTTCCAGCTTCCTGCTCCACTAAATATAGCTGATACGCCTGTTAAGATATATGAACCGATCGTGGTTACTAAAGTATATCCTCTTATTAATCCTGTAGTTATTCCAGTTAGTGTAAAACTTCCTACGCTGGCTATCATACTTCTCGCTGATGTTAATATCGTTGTTATTCCTGTGAGCGTAAACTCTCCTACTACACAAGCTAAAGTATATCCTCTTGAAAATAGAGCATTTATTCCTGTCAATGTAAATGCTCCTACTGTTACTGGTAAATCGTAAGCTATTGGCGACCAATAAACTGTAACTGGCAACCAATCTATCCAAGTTCCATTTCCACCATCATTAGTAATTCTTACTAAAAACTTTCCATCAGCCATTTCAGCTCCAGTCCAAGAATGTCCCCAATCATCTTCAGCACCACCAATAATATGGTCATCTGTTGGATTATTCATATAACCTATATTTACTGGAGTTGTCCAACTAACACCATTATCCCAAGACAATTCAATTAAAAGCTCAACTCCGTTGATAGCTTCTCCCCTTGCGTTTACCACTATACCATCTATAGTTCTCCCAGCTAATGAAAATCCATATCCACCATAATCTTGGGCTTGAGTATCAGTTGTTTCACCAGCTTGACCACTACCTGAACTATAAGCATCAGTTGGAGCATTCCACTGATTACTAACTGTTCCTGTTGTTGTCGGGCTTTGTACCCCTGTATCAGGCATATTAAGCGATAGTTAAAACTTTTAATTTAAAACGTGTCATTGCTCCAATTTCTTTATGAATTATCTTATGACAAGAACGACAAAGTGTTATCCCATTATTTATATCAAATCTTAATTCTGGATATTCAGCAAAATTCTTTATATGATGTGCTATTGGATGTTTTTGTTTAATAAGACATTTTTGACAAGTCCAATTATCTCTTTTATAAACAAACTTTCTCCACTCATTATATTGCTCTCCTCCACGTATTATCTTACCTATACTTGATAATCCACCTTTCCAATGTTTTGCCTTTTTACCAACTGATGCTTTAGCAAAACAACTTCTTGAACAATATAATGCGGTATCTTTTCTACCTTTATAAACACTAAACCTCTTCATACAAAAAGCACATTCTTTTTCTATCTTTCCACCTCCCCAATGACAAGCGTTTTCTCCTGTAAGGTGTGGTAATTGTTTACCTTTCATAATAGGAATATTACCCTTAACAAATTGTCCTTTTTCATTTCTCATCACGCTATCGTAAGCACGCCATCATCAGCCGAGAAATTGACCGTAAACGTGTCTCCATCAGCTAACGTTACTGCTGAACCATAATCGTAATAAGCAATTAGCTTATCACCAGTTGAATCATCATCATAAATATATACATATCTGAATGGTCCGACTGCTCCACTAGCTGTTAATACTAAATCAGCACATACTAATTTATATGTCCCACTTGTTTGAGCTGACGTGCTTACTGTGATTACTCGTGATGAGCAATTAGCATAACTTACTTCTGTTAAATCAGCTAACTCGTCCCAAGCTGCAGTATGCCCTGTGTTTGTTAGAGCTATTGTTAGCCCTGAGCCACTTAAGTCTATTGCCTGTTCGGCTAGGTTCTCTACGAATGAATTGACTTTTGCGAAACTTGCCATTTTATTATTTGTTTAATTTATTAACGACTACTTCTCCATTTAGGAATTATTTTAGTTGGTTCGTCCTTTGACCTTTTGTTATAATACTCAGAAATATCTAGTTCCATCTTGTTCATCTCGTTTAACAAATCTAGCTTATTCTTTAGTCCTTTCCTATTAGCGTAGAAATAGCTCGGTCTTAACGCTAGATACTCGTGGAATAAACCACAAGCACCAAATGTTGCTGTCGTATCATCACTAGCGAAATAATGGGCTTGTCTGCTAATAAAGAACTTTAAGCCATTCGTATAACTATAATCAGGAATAGGGTCTAAAAAGATACCACTTCCTGTCTTATCATACTTATTCGGCTTGCCTTCAGTATCTTGTCCGTCTACGAATCCTATAGCTTTATAACCCCTAGTTTGCTGATCTACTGGCTCTAAATCATAGAATATCCCATTCTCATCAGCTACCATTACCCTCTGTATCTCTAATATCAGATTACTTTGTTCATCTACCGTAAAGTGATAATCTCGCTGTCCGGATACAAGATTAGTAGTTATTATGGGGTCTTTCGTATGATTAGAATCATCAAACTGCCACTGACCACATTCTTGTAGAGCGATAGCGAAGAACTTGTCTATAGCAAGATTTACGTCAGCCACTTTCTTGACTAGTGGGTAAGACGTATCTGTGGTGTCAACATTATCGTTAATCAATGTCGTAATCTGGGAATATGTTAAAGACATATTTTTGTTTTAATTATGTTTAATTTTGCAAAATCACCGAACAATTCTTTTGCTTTGTTGTTGTATGCTTTGACGGCTTCTATTTTATCTTCAAAGTATCCTAAATTAAATCCTTTATAATCTTTCATAATATGAGCAGTCCATTTTTTTCTTTCCTTTACCCAAGATACGCCCTTATAACCAGAAATATTAGATTTTGTTTTTAATTTATTTCTCATATTCTCTGCTTTTGTACATACTCTCAAATTAGCTCTTCTATTATCTAATTTGTTCATATTTATATGGTCAGTGAGCATTTTTTCGGGAGTGTTCATTATTAATCTATGCATTAAAACATATTCCTTATAATCAATCCTTCTTCCTTTTTCTCTATAAGCTGGATAACCAACTTTTAAAAGATGCCACCTAAACTTATTAAGCATTTCAAAATCTTCTGCGTCAACTAGGGCAAACTTACCAATTCCGTTTTTACCATATAATTTAATCTTCATCATACTTTTCTTTTTTTGTTAAAAGCTATCTTCCAATCTTGAAGGTGAGAGAATACGGTGGCGATAATTTCACCATCTTTAACCATAATTGTACTATAATCTTCGTACTCGTCTTCTAAGAAAGGAGTCATTATCTCTCTGCCCAGTGGGATAATCTTATCGTTAAACTTCTGTGCCTTCAGAGCAATCTTGTTTCTCTCGTTCTCTTTCTTCTCTTTACTCTTATTAGCTTCATCATATCTAGCTCTTAAATCTTTAGAAGTTTCCTCTTTCATTTTAGCGTATATATCTAACTTGACCTTATCCATATCCTTAATACACTTCTCCATTGTATCAGTGATCGCTTTTTCTCTCTTACCGAACTCCTTTAAATCTACTTTCTTTTCTTCTGCCATTAGCTCTGTGTTAATCTTATCCATTTCAATCTCTAATTCGGCTATCTCATTAGATTTAGCTCTACCTTTTTTAACTATTTCACCTTTTTTAATAATAAGCTTCTTTAATTCTTCGTTTTCTATTTTATGTTCTCTAGGGTAATTCATAATTATTTGTTTAGTTTGTTATAAGCTTCTTCCCATAGGTGAGCATTATCCTCAATGGTATAGTTCTTTAGAACATACTCGTGAGCTTCTTTACCCATCTTCTTTCTTAATTCCTTATCAGCTATAAGCAATTCTATCTTTTCTATAAACTCATCAGAGTTACCTGCTAATAAAAGATGTTTAGCGTCTTCTTTATTAACCTCATAAGGACTATCATTAGTTAGGAAGCTTTGTGCTACTGTTGGTATCTCAAGCATTGAGTTCTCTAAAAACTTCAAGTTACTCTTACACCTGTTAAAGTAAGTATCAGCCCGTGGAATAATAACCATATCAAGCTTTAACTCATTTAATACCTTGTAATACTCATCTACCTTAGCAAACGGATGCCATTCTATATTAACGGAACTCCAGTAAGCGTATTGTTCTGAGTATAATTCTTTATAAATATCATTCTGTCCCTTTGGTGGCACTGATAGAAGAACTAATTTTACTCGTGGATCGTTCTCATAATGCTTAATGATAGGCTTACAGGCTTCTATATCGTTAGTAACTCCTACAGAACCAGTCATACCTATCCTTATTACGTCTGTATCGTTTTCTATTGGTTCTGGATAGTAGAATGGGTCTACACAATTAGGCAATACTTCCACGTTCTTATTTACCTTCTCGTACTCCTTTTTAAGGAACTCGGTTGTACAAGTTACCATATCTGCTTCTGCTGCGAATGTGTCTAAAGCACGATTCATTTTCTCCATACCTTTCTTTACTCGCTTCTCATCCATAAACTCATTAAACTTAAATCCATTATCGTCTTTTAAGGTATCATCATTATCCATTACTACCTTTTTGCCTTGACTCTTTAATATCCTTGCTAATTCTAATATATCTTTTCCAAGAGGTCTGTGGAATACTACTATATCTGCGTCTAAGGAAGCTTTGGCTTTATCTTCTGGGGTTGATTTGTTTAGCATAAATGTTGTTCTATCCCCGTTCCAGCCGTTCTCTTGTAATGGGAATAAGCAACGAACATTATAACATCCCTCTAATCCTGTTCCTACATAATATACTTTCATAGTTTTAATTTTCTAGTAGCTCTAATTCCTTTTTCTTTTGAGCTATTTTTAATTTTTTAAGTTCTTCTAAATCTTTCAATTTCTTCTTTGTAGCACTGATTTGCTCCAAGACACTCAACCCATCATCTTTTGGTATTTCACTCGTTACAGGGGGTTGTGGTGGCTGTGGTGGTGCTGGTGGTGGGGTTTCAGTAGCTTGTGGAGGTGGAATATATACCTCTTTCTTCTTAATTATTTGTTTTGTTTCTGGGTTTATTGTATCGCCATTAAGATTTATTCTATCTGACGTCTTTATTGGACTTGGCGATATTACTACATTTGCGTTTTTCATAATTATTTTCGGATTTACACCTATCCCTCAATCCGAATCAGGTAGGTGTAAACAATTAAATTAATTGTAATCTATGAGTCTGATGTCCAGATTGCTACACCAGAAGTATCCCTATTTTCTATTACACCGTAGAGTAAATCTGCAGTTGTAACAGTTGAAAGATATTGTGGAATGTAGTTAGCTTGAACTCTTACTCCGTACTTACCACTCTTAGAACCGCCTCCCATAGAACCACCTGTTCCGATAGGAGAAGTAGCCCAATGTAAAGCATCTTTTTCTGCTAAACAATTAGTTCTACCTACTGTTCCCGAAATCCTTTGAATATTAGTTGTAATATAAATAGGGATTCCATATAGACTGGCTTTAGGTGTCTTACCAGTTGGGTCGTTAACTGGTGAATTGACAGCTAAACTGAATTTGTCAAGATTCTGAATTTGTTTCCAAAACACGTTTGGATGAAAAAAGAATGCACAACCTTCAGTAGTATCAATTTCTGCTGCTTCAAGGTAAGCGATAGCTTCTCTAATTTCACTATCAGCTATTGTTGAAGTTGAAGCTCCTACTGTTTGACTAAAGTTATCAAACAATAGTGCCATTGCTACTTCTAACTTCTTAGCAACTGCATATCCAGCATTCTTAGCGTACTTCTCTTGGATGTAGTAAGAATGTTTGACTTGTGCTGCTTCGTTGTCTTCAATAGCGAATGATGCTTCATACCACTGGTCTACAGTCAAAGTAATCTTTGTTTCTGTAGGATAATTCAAAGTTACTGCTGTTTCAATTGTTTTAGATGCAGCAGTAAACTCTGTCATATTAGGGGTATAAAGAACATCACCACCTGCGGTTAGTTCTGAACTCCTGTCTGTGAAGAATGATGCGATTACCAATTTAGAACGGTAAAAGTCATTGATTCTCTCACCCCAAATTTCCATTTTGTTACTCCTCTATTGAGGGGATAGGTCATTTCTGCCTATCTCTGCACCTTTATCTATTCGTGCAGTTCGGACTGTCGCTTCCCCTTTCGGGGTCTTTTCACTCAGTCTCTGCAAGTCCTCTCTTGTTAAGAAATCTCACTTTGTGATATATTTCAGTCCTCTTACGGTCTGTTTCTATATCGTATGAATAGCCTGTTCTTCCTATTTTAATTTTTGAAAATTCTTTTAGAAGTTCGGCTTGTTTTTTCTTAACAATTAAATATGGTAACAATTTATCTATTATTGGAACAACTCGTTTCATACCTCTAAATTCTAATGAGCTACTATCAGAAATGTTTGGTTTTAAAGATTTACGAAACTCTAAGTTTCCATATCCAATAAATTCTTTAATGGCTCTAAGTACTCCATCATTTTTACAAGCCTGAGCTATTTTTAGAACTGGCGTGTAATAATAACCACGAGTACATACTTTAGAAGATTTTTTAATAAGTCCAAAGTATCCTTCACCATCTACGAATCCCGCAATATATTGTTTTGATATTTTCATACACTAATTTTGTTTAATTACTTATCCATAGTTAGTGTACCATATCTATTCATTTTTTGAAAGGTTCTTGAGGGTTGCCCGCTTACTTTATACGGGTTTTCCCCATTAATCAGAAAAGATTTTACATCCCCAAAATCTAGGGATAAATACAGCAAGAGTAGTTTCGCTCATTGTATTACTAGGAAACGCCATATTCTATTTTTTGCCCAATTTCTCATTAAATGCCTTTTGGTGGTCATCTCGTGATGAACCTGATTCAGTTCCTTTAACTGCTTCTACAGTTTCGCCAGAACCTTTTGAAGCACCTAGTTTAGCTTTCTCCTTCTTTACATCCTCAGCCACTTTGGCTTGATATGAAATAAACATATCGTCTTTTAAGGCTTCTTGAAGGGAGATGTCATTGCCTTTTGCAATAATCTTCGCCTTATCTATCGCTTCATCAGATAATCCACGAGCAATTAACCTAAGCTCATCTGAGTCCATTGGGTCGTTAGGTTTGTTATCTTCCTGAGTAGCTTTTAGAGCTTTGTTTTCTTCTTCGGCTCTTTTAGCTCTAGCAGTTAATTCAGATTTAGCCTTTAGAGCATCATCTAACTTAGCTTGTAGAGCCTCACTATCCTCAGTGCTTTCAGAGGTTTCATCCTCTGTGGAGATATTGGTATCTTCCTCAACCTCTACGTTTGTGTCCGTAGCGACTTCTGTGGTTTCTTCTTCCATAGAATTGTTTGTAGTTTATGCAGAGCTACAATGCGTTTAGCTGGTATTTGGAGAGCCAGTGTCCTCGTGGCTAATTGCCACTTTGCAACCTCCCGTAAGAGGCTGTAAGTAGTAACTAGTCGTTTGGAGAGCCATTTACAGGTACTCCACCTTGTTGTCCTGCGTTAAGTGAACCATCTACTTTGATGTTTCCTTGACGTGTAGCTTTAACTTCTACGATTTCTTCTACTTCCTTCTTCTTAACTACCTTCTTGGCTGGCTTTTTCTTTTTAACTTCTTTTTTAACTTCTTTCTTAGGCATATTTATCTTGCTTCATTAACTTGTTCTTTTGGCTCGGCCTTTGAATCAAATAAGGTGTCTAAGTTACTGAATGCTTTATCTATTACTATCTTAGCGTCAGCTATACCAGTTGTATCTTCTTTTAAGAATACTCTTATAACTGCTTCTTTCTGTAGTTCGTCTATTAAGTAATTATAGACGTTTTCTTTCTGGTCTTTATTATTATAGAACTCTCTTAAAGATTTCATTATTTTGCTCTCCAAAATACTACTATTTTTCC
>Ga0136651_10000676_pt1 | contig 18680 bp, 13 predicted proteins | sample Mar14236cmmetaG_FD_94867 | JGI IMG/M metagenome (GOLD analysis project Ga0136651, IMG submission 94867) | Marine hydrothermal vent microbial communities from Guaymas Basin, Gulf of California to study Microbial Dark Matter (Phase II) - Marker... ... | reverse complement strand
TTCAAAGTACAAAGTCAATCTATTCGTTGATAACTCACATCTTCAAGGTGCCCCTGTGATTGAAGAGATGCATCCAACTTATTCTAATGTCTTTGGAAAGATTGAATATATAGCACGGATGGGAATAATGGTCACAGATTACACTTTTATAGTTCCTGGCTCGATTCATAGAGCGAACGGTGGTTTCTTGATTATGGATTCCCTTGATGTTCTCAGATATCCATATGTTTGGGATACTCTTAAGAAAACTTTGATAGCTGGAGTGGCAAGAATTGAAAATATAGAAGGTAGAATCGGATTGTCCTCAATGAGAGCTCCCAGGCCAGAAGTTATACCGGTAGATACGAAAGTGGTCATTATAGGGAGTGAACTCATGTATTACATGCTGTATAACTATGATCCTGATTTCAGAAAATTGTTCAAAATCAAATCTGAGTTCGACTGGGAAATGAATTTGAATGATGAGAACACGTTGAAATATATTCGATTCATATCCAATATCGTTAATAAACATTCTTTACTTGATTTCTCCGCAGATGCTTGTAAAGAGATCGTTAAATTTGGTTTGAGGCTTTCGGGTGATAAACAAAAGCTTTCAACCAATTTCAACAAAATAGAAAGCTTATTGATAGAAGCAAATCAAGTCGCAAAGAATAAATCCAAGCAGCTAGTAGATGCTCAAGATATTAAAGAGGCTATTGAAAAAGCTGAAGAGAGAGTCAGATTGGTTCAGGAAAAATACGACGAAATGATCCTTAGAGGAAACATAATGGTAGAAACCGAGGGTAAAGAAATTGGCCAAATAAATGGATTAACAGTTAGTGAGCTTGGTGATTACTCGTTCGGTATGCCCGTGAAAATAACTGCGAAGACTTATCTTGGGAAAATGGGGGTTATAGATATCCAAAGAGAAGCCGATTTAAGTGGTAAAATTCACAGAAAGGCGGTATTAACACTTGAAAATTTCTTGGGATGGAAGTATGCCCAAAAGACTCCGATATCTTTGAGCGTTTCAATAAGCTTTGAACAGGTTTACAGTTATTTGGAAGGTGATAGCGCCTCTTTGGCTGAAACTCTTGCAGTTATATCCGCGATTTCCGACGTTCCACTGAAGCAGAGCATAGCGGTTACAGGTTCTATGAATCAACATGGTGAAATACAGCCCGTTGGTGGAGTGCCAGAAAAAGTAGAGGGATTCTTTAGAATCTGTGAATCGAGAGGATTGACAGGCGAACATGGAGTTATAATACCAGCTGCAAATGTCGAAAATTTGGTGTTGAAAGATGAAATATTGCAAGCAATCAAGGAGAAGAAATTCCATATTTGGGCAGTTAGTAACGTTGATGAAGCAATCGAGATAATGACCGATAAAAAGGCCGGTAAACTCTTAAAGAGTGGAAATTATCCGCGCAATACAGTTAACTATTTGGTCTGCAAGAAATTGGAGAAAATGCACAATATGTTGGAAGGAAAAACTGGGAGGAAGAAAAAAAGCGGAAAGAAAAAAGCGAAATAGAAGAAGTGAGTATGGTGTACAAGTGTTATTGTTACTCTAAGATCAATCTCTATCTCGATGTGGTTGAAAAACGTGAAGATGGATTTCACAACATAATATCTTTGTTTCAATGCATATCTTTGCACGATTCAATATATTTGGAGTTAATGGATGGTAATCCTAAGGATGTGATATTCAAAAGCAACGATGTTTCTTTGAAATGGAACGAGAAAAACTCGATTTTTAGGGCATTTAAGGAATTCCAAAGTGTTTTCGGCTCTTTAGATAAAGGGATGCGTATTTTTGTGAAAAAAAGGATCCCAAAAGCATGTGGTTTGGGTGGAGAGAGCAGTGATGCTGCTGGGATGTTGCTATTGCTTGCAAAACTTAAAGAGGTAGAGGTCAAGGAGATTCTCGAATTAGCAGAAAATGTGGGTAGCGATGTTAAATTCTTTTTGATTGGTGGGACAGCACTTGTGAGAGGTAGAGGTGAGCTGATCAAAAAACTTAATTCGTTGAAAAATTGGTCCGTAGATTTGAGAATTCCACCGTTTTATTTTAAAACCCCTGAAATGTACAAACTCATAGATGAAAACGCTGAAAGAATTGTTCACAAAGGTAACGCTCTGGAATTATATTCCGCTTTGAAAAATAAAGATATTGAGAAAATAAAGCAAAATTTATTCAACGTGTTTGAACAGGTAGCGATTTTGAATCAATCTGATATAGTTGCATACAAGGATTCAGATTTCTCATGTATGACAGGCTCAGGCCCCGCTTTTTACATCTTGAGAGAAAATAAAATCGGTAGATATGTTTTCGTTGAAGGTGGCAACAAGATAGAAGAAATTAACAAAGAAATTTCGGGGTTGTGGTAATGTATGAATGCTACTAATAACGTTAGTTTGGGGTGAAATCTATGAGAAAATATGTTACGATAAAAGACATAGCAAGGATAGCAGGTGTGTCAGTTAATACCGTTTCGCGAGCTTTAAACAACAAACCTGATATAAATCAGGAAACCAAGAAACGAATCCTTGAAATCGCTGATGAGCTCGGTTATGTGAAAAACTTCACCGCCAGCTCTTTAAAACAGAGCAAAAGTAGGATAATAGGAGTTGTCATAGCTGATAACTCGAATCCATTTTATGCTGAGGTATTAAAAGGCATCGAAGCTGCTGCACGTAAGTACGGATATCAAATAATACTCTGCAACACAGAACGAGATTACAAGATTGAGAAGGATATGATCAAAATTCTGATTGGAAGAAGAGTTGATGGATTGATAGTGGGACCCGTTCAAACCAAAGATGATGATATAAGAATGCTTGAAAACATGAATTTCCCAACTGTGATATTGGGTAGACATTTCAATGATATCGAAATTGATGAGATATACAATGACGAGGTAAAGGGAGGTTATTTAGCAACCAAACACTTGATAGACAGAGGTAGAAGAAAAATAGTCATGTTGAATGGATTCTTAGAGAAATCACCAGCTAAGATGAGATTAGAAGGGTATCAAAAAGCTTTAGAGGATTCGAATATTCCTTTTGATGAAAGTAGGGTATTCATAGGAGATATCGATTTTTTGGATGGTTATGAAAGAACACTTGAATTGATAGAAAAAGGAATAGATTTTGATGGTGTATTTTGTTACAATGATATAATGGCCTTTGGTGCAATAAAAGCCTTGCGCGAAAATGGTTTCAAGATTCCCGAGGATGTTTCTATAGTTGGATACGACGATGTGCTTTATAGTGAGCTTGTGAATCCGCCTTTGACAACCGTAAGAATAAAAAAGTACGAACTCGGTTTTGAAGCCATGAGAATGTTGATAAGTCGTCTAAAAGGAAGAAGAAAAAGGATAAAGAAAATCGTACTCGATGTTGAACTTGTTATTAGAGAGAGTGTTTGAGGTGAGTGTATGAAATTGTTGAAGCTGATCATGCCTAATGTTTTAAAAATATGGTTGATAACATTGGGAATAACTCTTATCGTTTCTTTATTCAATCTTTTTAAAATGTCAGATTATTTATTCATAGTCGGGGCTGTAGCAATAGGAATAGCTGTAATGCAATTGTATGTAAAATCGAAAAAATCGAAAAATCCACTTGAAATCGACAAACTTGGTTTAGGAGCTCTTATATATTCTGGATTATGTTTTGCTTCATCATTTTTGATAGCGTATCTCTTTGTTATGTGAATTTTTAGGATAGAAATCATACAAGTATACAAATGATTGGGTGGGGGAATCTGAATGCGAATAGTTTTTTTGAATGAAATCGATGAGCTTTGGAATCCTTATCTTGAAAAGCTTAAAAGGAAATTTCCTGATGTTGAATTTATAAGTTCTAAAGATTATCAAAATCCTGAAGATTATGTTTCAAAAGCAGATGGAATAGTTTGTACTCGCCTTGATATCGATACTTTGAAAATTGCTGAGAAATTGAAAATAATATTCATTCCTTGGACTGGCGTGGACTCACTTCCAATCGATGAGATTAAGAAAAGAGGTACTGTGATTGTTTCAAACACTCATGGAAATGCTGAAATGGTTGCTGAGAGAGCCCTTACCTTGTGTTTAGTGCTGCTTGGAAGGGTTGTTGAATTTCACAATAACTTATCAAAAGGTATTTGGGGTGATGGAACCAGGAAAAAATACTATGATAATTTTTGGGTGAGTCTCAGAAACAAGGCATGTGGTATCGCTGGTTTTGGAAAAATAGGAAAAGAATTAGCTAAGTTGTTGAGGGTTTTCGATTGCAAGATAGTGGGTTTCAAAAAGCGGTCACCCAATAGTGAGGATCTTGAATTGGCAACTAAGATTACAACAAATCTCGAGGAGATGATATTGGAGAGTGAAGTAATTTTTATTACCCTACCTTTAACCGATGAAACTGAAGGTATGTTTGATTGGAATGTATTATCCAAGATGAAAGGGAAGTATTTAATAAACGTCGGTAGAGGAGCCGTCATATCCGAAGAAGCTCTGTATAGGGCGTTAAAAGAGAACATCCTGGGAGGGATTGCGATAGATACTTGGTATCATTATCCAACCGTTGATAGAACAGTGATCCTACCGTTTTCATATCCAATACATACTTTTAAGAATGTAATCCTCTCGCCACATGTTGGTTCATCAACCATTGAAGGTTTCAAAGGGATGATCGCTGAAACTTTTGAAAATATAGTGGCGTTTTTGAAGACAGGTAAGCCCATATATCAAGTCGATTTAAAACTGAAGTATTGACTATTGTAAACTTTGATAATAAAATATCGATGGATGAATTAATAGAAGCCAGCGTAGCTCAATTGGCAGAGCAACTCATTCGTAATGAGTAGGTTGAGGGTTCGAGTCCCTCCGCTGGCTCCATAAAGTTTGAGAGGGTGATATATTGGATTTTTCAACAAGGTTCGAAAAGAACCTTGTTTATTTTATAAGAAAACATGATTTAATAAAAGCAAATGAAAAAGTTTTAGTTGCAGTTTCCGGTGGAAGGGATTCCATGGCTTTGCTTCATGCACTCAGCAAGGTGAAAAAGGATTTTTCAATATCCATTGTTGCAGTTCATATGGATCATATGCTTCGAAACGACTCTTGGAAGGAAAAAAATGTGATTGCTGAACTTGCGAAAAGATTGGGAGTCAAACTTATAAGCGAGAAAAGAAATGTACCAAATTTTTTGAAATTGAATCCAAATTATTCGATAGAAGAAGCCGCTAGGGTTGTAAGGTATAGGTACTTTTTGGAGAAGTTTGAGGAGCTCAAGGGTGATAAGATTGCTTTGGCACACCACAGAGATGATAGAATTGAGAATTTCTTCTTGATGTTATTCAGGGGTTCTGGAATACATGGACTCTCCAGTATGAGAGTGAAGAACTTTCCATTTATAAGGCCTCTTATGTTCACAGACAAATCAGAAATAACGAAGTACGTTGAGGAGAACTCCATACCTTACATTGAGGATTACACCAACTACAACATTGATTTTCAGAGAAACAAATTGAGATTGATTTTTTTACCTTTTATCAGGGAAAGAATCTGTAAAGATATTGACAAGAAAATCATCAGAACTGTCCAAATACTTGAAGAGTACTCCGAATTTGTCGAAGAATATTCTGAGGGTCTTTTCAATATACTAAATCTGCACGAGGACCAAAACATGATAGTTTTAGATTACAGTAAACTTGTCAAGGAACATCCCGTAGTGATTAGTGAAATACTAAGAATGACATTCGAGAAATTGAAAGGAGATACCAAGGGATTGAACTTTGAAAAGATCTCAAAAACCATTGAGCTAATAAAAATAAAAAAAGTAAAGAATTTTGAATACAATCTTGGAAGTTCGATCAGGATTTTCAAGAGTTACGATAGGCTTTTCTTTCTCAAAAACTACAATTTGACTTTAAAAGGATTCAATTATAAGATAGATAGGGAAGGGATCTATAATATAGAAGAAGCTGATACAATACTTGAACTCAAAGTGCTGAATAAATTTGATTTTGACAAATTGAGATTGAGCAAAGAAGTGGTGATCTTCGATTGTGATAAAATCAAATGGCCTATTTTTATAAGAAATAGGAAAGCAGGAGATAGAATAAAACCGATAGGTTTAAAGGGGCATAAAAAGGTTAAAAAGGTTTTGAATGAAATGAGGATACCACGTTGGTTAAGGAATAAGGTTTTAGTTCTTCAAGATTCAAGTGGTAAAATAATGTGGATATCCGGATTCAGGATAAGTGAGGATTTCAAAGTAACACAGGATACAAAACGATTTTTGCTGTTAAGAATCATGAGAGGAGGTATTTTTGATAACTATGAGTTTAAAAGATAGAGTCTCGTTTTTCAACGGCGACAAGAATAGTAATAAGAGACACAATGGATTTTCCGGTGGTGGACCACGACGTCCAAATTTAATGGTTATGTCACTTTATTTCATAATAATTTTGTTCCTATTTTTTGTGATAAAGGGTTTATATCAAACTTCACAACCTGTTCAGCAATTAACTTTTTCACAGTTTTGGAGTATGCTTGAACAACAACCAACTCCAATAATGGAAGTGAACATAGAGGATAATGGTAATGTAAAGGTCATAACAAAAACCGGTGTACTGTACGAACTCTACGCTCCGTGGTTGATCAACGATTCCAACCTTGTGAAACAGATAGCCGATAAGGGTATAAGGGTTGAAGCAAAGAAAAGTGTTTCCTCGAGTTGGTGGATAAATGTTATAGGAACCATAATTCCCATTGTTTTTTTGATATTCCTTTGGATGTTCACAATGCGGGCATTGTCTGGTAGAAACTCCCAAGCTTTCACCTTTACAAAGAGTCCAGCAAGGGTTGTCAAGCCTAGCGAGAAACGAATTACTTTCAAAGATGTTGCAGGTGTGGATGAGGCTATCGAGGAGTTGAGGGAAGTCGTTGATTTTTTGAAAAATCCCTCTTCTTTCAACAAACTGGGTGCTCGAATGCCAAAAGGTATCTTATTGGTTGGACCACCGGGTACCGGTAAAACCCTTTTAGCGCGAGCCGTTGCAGGAGAAGCAGGGGTACCATTTTTTCACATGAGTGGTTCAGATTTTGTAGAACTGTTTGTGGGTGTTGGTGCAGCAAGGGTCAGAGATTTATTCAATCAAGCTAAGCAAAGTGCTCCTGCTATCATTTTCATCGATGAAATCGATGCCGTTGGCCGTCAGAGAGGCGCTGGACTTGGTGGTGGCCACGATGAAAGGGAGCAGACACTCAATCAGCTCTTAGTGGAAATGGATGGGTTCGACGTTAAAGAAGGAATAATTATGATGGCTGCAACTAACAGACCCGACATCTTAGATAGAGCCCTATTGAGGCCTGGAAGATTTGATAAGAAAATAGTTGTTGATCCTCCAGATCTCAGAGGTAGAGAAGAGATCTTGAAAATACACCTTAGAGGGAAGTTGACTGAAGAAGATGTGGATATAAGGGTATTAGCACGAAGAACCCCGGGATTCGTTGGTGCGGATCTCGAGAATCTTGTGAACGAAGCAGCTTTGTTGGCAGCGAGAAGAAAGAGAAATAGAATAGGTATGAAAGAGTTTGAAGAGGCCATAGATCGTGTTATAGCCGGTCCTGAGAGGAAATCGAGGGTCATAAGTTCGAAAGAGAAAAAAGTGATAGCGTACCACGAAGTTGGACATGCGATAGTTTCAACACTTCTACCCAATGCTGATCCAGTTCATAAAATTTCGATAGTTCCTCGTGGTTACAGGGCACTTGGTTATACCTTACAGCTTCCTTTGGAGGATAAATATTTGATGAGCAAAAGTGAACTTTACGATAGGATAACGGGACTTTTAGGTGGCAGAGCCGCTGAAGAAATAGTGTTCGGTGAGATAACCAGTGGTGCCGAAAACGATATTGAACGTGCTACGGAAATCGCTCGTATGATGGTGTGTAAATTTGGAATGAGCGAACGTATAGGTCCTCTTGCATGGGGTAAAGAAGAACAAGAGGTCTTCCTTGGCCGTGAAATAACGCGAATGAAAAATTACAGTGAAGAAGTGGCTGCTGAGATAGATAGAGAGGTTAAAAAAATAGTATTAGACTGTTATGAACGTGCAAAAAACATTCTCAGAGAGCATAGGGAGCAATTGGATGAAGTAGCGAATCTGTTGTTGGAAAAAGAGGTAATCGAGGGGAAAGAATTGAAGAAGTTTTTGAATAAGGAACTTGATTTGGTAGAGGAAGAAAATTTGGTTGAAAAAGTCCCATCAGAGAGTGAAGACAGTGACAGTACAGCTGGAAAAACAGAGATCGAACCTTTGAAAACAAAGATGGATTTTAAAAAGAGGGATGATTCTGCGTGAACACTTATGAGTATTTGAGTGGCAAAACAGCAAGTTTTCGCCTTAAAACGATTGAAGACATGGCATGGATGGAAGATGAAGAAAGTAGGAGTTTGAATGTTCTATCAACTCATTCATTGGTAGAAATGATTCACAAATGTGGCTTTGAATTTTTAAAGGAATACTTAGAGCCTTATCATACTTCTGTTGTTGTGGAGACACATCTGGAACATGTTTCTGTAACACCAATAGGTATGGTAGTGAATATAAACTTAGAAGTCAAAGAGATCAAAAATAATTTAGTAGTCTTTGGCTTTGAAGCATTCGATGAGGTGGGTAAGATAGCGAAAGGAGAGTTTAAAAGGGTTGTAGTTTCAAAAACGTATCTGGTACGGAAGATAAATGAGAAAGCCTCGAAGAACACTTGATTGGAAGGAATATGAAAATATAAATAAATATGCAAGTTCTGAAAAAAGACTTAAAAAGTTTTCTACCGAAGGATATTTAAAAGTCGCTTTGATATATCCAAATTCTTACAAAACCTTAGCGGGAAACCTGGGATTCCATAGAGTTTTTGAGGTAGCCAACAGCATTCCTGGTGTGTCTTGTGAGCGTTTTTTTTATGATAAAAGATTCAACAGATTCTACTCCCTGGATTCTCTCAGACCTCTTGATGAGTTTAAAATTTGGATGTTTTCGATATCCTATGAATTAGATTTTTTCAATCTTATGGATATCTTGAAAAAACTTAGAATACCGCTTCTGGTACATAAAAGGGGAGAGAGACATCCTTTAATAGTGATAGGTGGTCCCTTGGTTACAATAAATCCCAATCTCTTTGTTCACATCGCCGATATAATTTATCATGGTGAAGCAGAAGTTAATCTAAGTCATCTCCTCAATAAAATATCTGAATCATTACACAAAGAAAAAGAGAAATTGCTTAAAAAGGTGAGTGAATTGGAAAATATCTCTGTCCCGATTTTAAATAAAATGGCCCATGAAGAAGCTATTTATAGAGATGTTATTCATGACCCAGCTGGCTCGGTTTTTTTATCGAAGTTTGGAGAATTTGGTGATGTTTTTTTGATAGAGGTCGGCAGAGGTTGCTTTAGGGGTTGCAAGTTTTGCACGATTGGAAACTTATATGGTTATTTTAGACCCATAAGAGTGGAGTCTTTTATAAAAAAAGTTGAGGATACATTGAGTCAAATTGATAACATTCGTGATTTTAAAATGGGTTTGGTAGCTCCCGCGGTGAATGATCATCCAAAATTTGACGAAATATTGGATTATCTTGAAAGAAGGAATATAAGATTTTCGCTTTCATCGTTACGTGTAGATAAGATAGATGAAAAATTATTGAAGGGATTGCTAAGAAGCGGGCAAAACATGTTAACCATCGCACCTGAAACGGGATCTGAAAAGATGAGAGAATTTTTAAACAAAAATATAAGTGATGAGGAAATATATGATAAAGTATCGATGGCAAGGAAATTGGGATTCAAAAAGATAAAGCTCTATTTGATGATAGGATTACCAGAGGAAACGAAGGAAGACCTTGAATTGAGTGCAAAAATGATAGATCGAATTTCAAGTATGGGATTCAATGAGATAGTGATTAGTGTTAATCCATTCGTACCGAAACCTGGAACACCATTGGAAAACCACAAATTTCTGAGTATTAAAGAGTTACTTGAAAAACAAGAGGTATTGAAAGTAAAGCTAAAAAATGTTAAAGTTAACTTTGAGAGTCTTAGGGAAAGTTTCATCCAGTATAAACTCGATCATTTGGATTCACGAAAATCACTCAAAGTTATTCAAGTTTTTGATGCGAATGGTAAGCAAGAGACTTTCAAACTTTTAAAAGAAATGAAGTAGTTTTTTGTTTATTGCTGTTTGATTTATGGTAAAATAATTTTATAGATTTTGTCTTCAAAAATTTATCCATTATTTTAATAAAAATCACAAGAGGAGGGTGGACAAAGTGCCCAAAAGGAAAATCTTAGTTATTGATGATGAACCTTCTATTGTGGAATTGTTAACTTACAACTTGAAAAAGGAAGGTTACGATGTACTTAAGGCATATGATGCCGAGGAAGCTTTAGAAATAGCCGACAAGGAATCGGATATTGATTTATTTGTGGTTGATGTAATGCTCCCTGGGATGGATGGCTTCGAACTCGCACAAAGTTTGAAATCGCATGAGAAACACAAGGATAAACCAATAATATTTTTAACAGCCAAGAGGGATGAATTTGATAGAGTTCTTGGTTTGGAATTAGGAGCGGATGATTACATAACTAAACCGTTCAGCGTGAGGGAATTTTTAGCGAGAATAAAGGCCATATTCAGGAGAATGCAGAGGGGTGTAATCAAAACCGAGGAAAAACCAAAGAAAATCGTTGCAAAAGATCTTGAGATTGATCTCGAGAAATATGAAGTAAAAGTCAGAGGTTCTTTGGTAAATCTCACTCCTTTAGAGTTTGAACTATTGAGATTTTTAGCTGAAAACGAAGGAAAAGTTTACAGTAGAGATGTTTTACTCGACACTCTCTGGGGATACGATTACTATGGAGATACACGAACCGTCGATGTACATATTAGGCGTCTTAGAACGAAGATAGAGGAGGATCCTTCTAATCCAAAATATATCATCACCGTTAGAGGAAAAGGTTATAAATTCAAAGATCCTGGAAAGGAAGAATGATAAGATAAATGGTGTACGCTTTATCGTTCATGGCAATCATCGTTATTATTCTTCTTGTACTTTATTTTAGAGCATACATTCGTTTGAAAAACAACGAGTGGTTTATGAAAGAAATCGCTGGATTATTGGGGCACGCTGAAGATACGCGCCCCATTTTGTTGTTGGAGGGTGTCAAGGAAAAAATAGAGAGTCTTGAGAAGGAAGCAGAAGAAGCTGTAGAATCGCGAAAGAAGATAGATGCTGTTCTTGATGAGATTCCTCAGCCTATATTGACCATCGATTCGGATAAAAATGTGATTTATGTGAATAATACTGCTACCTGCTTATTGAATAAACAAAAAAATGAGGTATTGGGCAAAAAACTTTTTGAGCTTCTCGATAGTTATGAACTTCTATCCACGGTAGAAAAAGCGATGGAAGATGAGAAAGTATTGGAATCTGAGGTGGTCTTTTATTATCCAAACAAAAGATATTATAATCTGATTGTTTCACCAATTTTGAGGAATAAATCAAAAATGTTTTTGATAGTTATGATCGATGTAACGAAAGAAAGAAAACTCGATGAGATGAGAAAAGAATTTATAACCAACGTTTCACATGAATTAAGAACCCCTCTGACATCGATCCATGGATGGTCGGAAACGCTCTTAGAAGATGGATTGAGAGACAAAGAAATTGCATTGAACGCACTAAAGATTATAGAGGAAGAATCCGGTAGATTGACTCGATTGATAAATGATTTACTTGATCTTGAAAAAATGGAAGAAGGTCAGATGAAATTCGAATTTGAGGAAGTGAATTTAGTTGATATTGTAGAAAAGGTCTACGAGATAGTCAATCCTCTCGCCCATTCTTTTGGCGTGAAAATACATAAGGAATTAGAAGAAACAAGAATATTTGGAGACTACGATAGGTTAACTCAGGCAATATTGAACATAGTTGATAATGCGGTGAAGTACACATCTCAAAAAAGTGATGATCCTAAAGAGGTTTTCATAAGAACTTTCAATAGAGATGACGAAGCTATAGTTGAGGTCGAAGATACTGGGCCAGGTATACCTGAGGAAGCAAAAGCGAAACTATTTCAAAGATTCTATAGAATTGATAAGGCGAGATCACGCAAACTCGGTGGTACAGGTTTGGGATTATCCATTGTAAAGTTAATAATGGATAAGCACGGTGGGAGAATAGAAGTTGCTGGTGAACCTGGTGAGGGTGCCATTTTTAGGTTGATATTCCCAAAGAATTCATCTCAAGGGTTGGTGATAAATGAACATGAGGACGTATGATATATTGCTGAAGAAAAGGAACGGTAAAAAATTAACAGAGGAAGAAATAGAATTCATGGTGAATGGTTTTGTAAAAGGTGATATTCCAGATTACCAAATGTCGGCCTTTTTAATGGCGATTTTTTTTAGGCATCTGGACAATGAAGAAAGATTCTATCTCACAAAATCGATGTTAAATTCTGGTGATAAAGTCGATCTGTCGATGATAGAAGGAATGAAAATAGATAAACATTCCACGGGTGGTGTTGGTGATAAAACAACACTGGTTTTTGCACCGATAATTGCTTCTTTTGGTTTTCCTGTAGCGAAGATGTCTGGAAGATCACTTGGACACACAGGTGGTACCATAGATAAATTGGAGTCCATACCAGGATTTCGAACATCTCTTGAGTTAGATGAGTTTATAGGAAATGTGAAAAAGTATAATATAGCTATTGTAAGTCAAACTGCCAATCTTGCGCCAGCCGATAAAAAAATATACGCACTTAGAGATGTTACTGCGACAGTCGATGAGATATCGCTTATATCATCGAGTATTATGAGCAAGAAATTAGCTGTTTCCTCCGATTTACTTTTGTTAGATGTAAAATTTGGAAGTGGCGCTTTCATGAAAAAGTATGATGATGCCAAAGTTTTGGCGGAAGCCATGGTTGATATCGCTAAAAAATTCAAAAGGAATGCTGTTGCGATTCTAACTTCCATGGAACAACCACTTGGCAGGATGGTTGGAAACTCTTTGGAAGTTTTAGAGGCGATCGAAACTTTAAAAGGCAACGGCCCAGATGATTTCACAAGATTGTGCGTTTATCTTGGTGCATGTGCGTTGAGCTTCGTTGGGGTCGGTGATATTGAAGAAAACATCGATTCAATAAAAAAGAAAATATCTTCAGGGGAAGTATTGAAAAAATTTGAAGACCTCGTGATAGCGCAAGGCGGAGATCCAAAAGTTATAGAGAATCCAAAAAGGATTCTACCGATTTCCAAGGATGTTTATGAAGTCAAATCAAAGGTTTCTGGGTATGTAGAGAAAATCGATGCCGAAAAAATAGGGATAGCATCTATGCTTTTAGGTGCAGGTAGGATGAAAAAGGATGATAAGATCGATCACAGCGTTGGAATAGAATTATTAAAGAAAATTGGTGATGAGGTGAAGGAAGGAGATCCTCTTGTTAGAGTTTATTTTTCATCCAGAAGTGATTTGAAAAGTGCTGTTGAATTGGTCGAAAAGGCTTACTCTTTTTCTGATAAACATATTTCAGTCCCCAGTTTGATAGGTGAATTGGTTTATTAATTAGATTCGAGGACTTAGGAGGGAAATAATGAAGAAAACTCTGCTATTGTTGGCGATTTTTTTGCTGTTAACAGGTTTGATTTTTACTCAAGAATTGGTGGTAATAAACAACGACCTGGTCCTCAGATTTCGTGAACCATCTTTTTTTATCTTTGACGGTAAAGTTTTTGCAGAACTGAGCGTTTTTGGAAAAATGGGAGCTCAGATTGTTTACTCTAAAGTTACTGGTAAAGGTTATATAGTCAATGATAAGAATGTACTCTCATTTGATATAAATGAAGATACCATAACCCTCAATTTTATAAAAAAACTTAGAGATGGTATATTTCCCAAAAGTGGTAAAGTGTATCTTGACGCCAAGATTGTTGGTGAGTTTTTGAATTACAGTTTTGAAAAAGGTTGGAATTATTATCTGTTAAAAGGAAAACTTCCAAAGATAGTGAAAATAGATTACATACCTGGAAGGAGTTTGTCCTTCACTCTGGATTATAACGGTAGCATCAAAAATCTTTTCCATGCTGAGAGAAAAGCCAGCTCCTTTGAAGTACGTTTTTTTCCTGTTGAGTTGGGAAGAGATCTTAAAGTACCGCTTGGATTGAAAATAAGCACCGACGGAGTGGCTATGGTTTTAGAGATAGATTTTGGTAAACCAGTGGATTTTAGTCAAATCGTTGCCGGTAATACTGTAACTTTCAGTTTCCGGTTGTTTTCGTCGGAATACGAAGATTACAAAGAACTGGCACCTGGTGTTGTGTGGTACAGAAAGAAAGAAAAATTGGGAAAATTCAATCTCAAAGTTAATTACCTTGAAATAGATAAAAACAGTGAATACGAGTTCTTGCCTTCTTTTTCTTTGCAGGGACTTGGAAAGCTCGCAAAAGTGGACGAAATGGTTCAAAAAGAGAGGGCATTAGCAGGGGTTAATGGAAACTATTTTGATCCTGTTATGGGGTTCCCAATAGGATTAGTTGTAAGAAACGGTAAAGTACTTTCGGTACCCTATCAAGGAAGACCGGCGCTTGTTGAAACTTTTTCGGGAGATTATTACATAGTCAGTGTTATGAGTGAAGTAGATGTTAAAATAAAGGATAGATTTTTCTTAGTCAATGCTATAAACAACCCATCCAAGTCAAATGTGGTCGTTTATACACCGGAATATGCCCACAAGATTCCTTTTCTTGGCAATAGATTGTATTTTGTAGTTAAAAATCATAGAATATCGGAAAAAAGATATGTTTCGAAAGCACCTTTGAATGGTTTCGTAATAAGTATCACGGCTAACTTTGCTGAATATTTAAAAGATGTTAAAATCGGTGATGAAGCAAGAATCTATCTTAATATGGGATCCTTTCCATTTACTGTTAAAAACGCAGTTGAAGGAGGACCCCGAATACTTGAAAACGGAAAAGTAATAAGTTATATTGAAGAGGAGAAAAAAAGATACAATGCTGGAATAATAATAAAAAGAGCTCCGAGAACAATTGTGGCTATAAAGCCCCCTTCGAAGTTGGTATTCATAGTCATAGATGGATATCAAAGTGATAGTTCAGGATTGACTTTTGAGGAGTTGGCGGATTTTCTCATGGAGAAGGGTTACATAGATGCTATGTGCCTTGATGGTGGCAGCTCTTCTGTAATGATCGTAGAAGATAAAATAGTCAATGAACCTATTAGAAGAGGTGGACCATCGATCTCAGTTGGAATTGTGATAAAGAAAAAGAAATAAATCCTTGCGGAGGTGAGCAATTTATGGGTGAAGTTGGAGGCGTTGCCAATAGGAAAAATTTTGCAATTGTTGGTCATAACGGTTCAGGGAAAACGATGTTGGTTGAAGCGATGCTCTATAACGCTAAGGTTATCGAAAAAATGGGAAGTGTTGATCAGGGAAATTCCACAATGGATTTCGACGAATTCGAGATTGAAAGAAAAGCGAGCTTAACCTCTTCTCTTGCTACTTTTGATTATTCTGGAAATCGATTGACTTTGATTGACAATCCCGGCTTTGGTGATTTCATAAGTGATGTTATAACCTCAATTGCTGTTTGCGAAAATTTGGTATCGGTGATCAATGCAGTTGCAGGTGTGGAGGTTCAAACGGAAAGAACCTGGAGAATAGCCGAGCAGTACAAAAGACCTGCTATGTTCTTTGTAAATCAGATGGACAAGGAGAGAGCAGATTTTGACTCTTCTATTCAATCCATTAGAGAAGCCTTTGAGAAGAGGGTTACACCCATAGCAATTCCAATCGGGGCGGGGGAAACTTTCAGTGGCATTGTGGATTTAATAAAACTCAAAGCGTACAAATATTCCACCGATGGTTCCGGAAATAAAGATGAAATAGAGATTCCAGCCGATATAAAGAGTAAAGCGGAGGAACTGAGGACCTCCTTAATCGAAGATATAGTTGAGACGGACGAAGAATTGATGGAAAAATATCTTGAGGGCGAGGAAATAGACAGTGATACTCTTTTGAGCGCTTTGAAAAAAGCTTACATCGCTGGAGATTTCGTGCCTGTCTTCTGTGGCTCTGCTGTTAAGAATATGGGGGTGGATGTATTTCTTGAATATCTTTCGAAGTTGGGCGCTTCAATATTGGATATCGAACCCTTGAAAGCCAAACTCATGGAAGGTGATGCAGAAGTAGAATTGAAACCAACTGAGGAAGAACCGTTTGTAGGGTTAATATTCAAGGCAGTTGTTGATCCTTTCGTTGGTAAAATCTCCTACATTAAAGTCCTGTCAGGAGTTTTATCAACTGGTGATAGTTTTGTGAATACCAGAACCAACACAACAGAAAAAATTTCACATATATACACGGTGGTTGGCAAAAAGCAGAATGAAATTGAAAAGGCCATTCCTGGTGACATAATCGCGTTAACCAAATTGAAGGAAAGTGCGGTTGGGGATACTATTTGTCATAAGGATAGAAAGGTGATTATAGATATATTCGAATTTCCAGAACCCATGATCTCAAAATCCGTGCATCCGAAATCGAAATCCGATATAGACAAGATAAGCAACGGATTGTCTAGGATAGCCGAATCCGACCCAACTTTTAGGTGGGAATTTGACCCAGAAACCGGTGAAACAGTGATTTCTGGAGTTGGAGGTATGCATCTTGATGTGATCGTTGAAAGGCTAAAAAGAATCTTTGGAGTAGATGTAGAAGTTGGAAAGCCTAAAATCGCTTATCGGGAAACCATAAGGAAAAAAGCAGTTGCCGAGCACAAACATAAGAAACAAACAGGTGGTCACGGACAATATGGTCATGTGAAAATAGAAATGGAGCCTCTTCCAAGGGGTGCTGGCTTTGAATTCGTTGATAAAATAGTTGGTGGAGTTATACCACGGAACTATATTCCGTCAGTTGAAAAAGGTATAAGAGAAGCTATGAAAAAAGGAAGTCTTGCAGGGTATCCAGTGGTTGATGTCAAAATAACGTTGTTCGATGGTTCTTATCATGAAGTTGACTCTTCCGATATTTCATTCCAGATCGCTGCAATTCAAGCATTCAGAAAGGGGATGCAGGAAGCCGATCCTGTGATACTCGAGCCGATAATGGAGGTAGAGATATTCGTACCTGATGATAATGCAGGGGATGTTATGGGTGAAATAAGTTCTCGAAGAGGTCGCCCACTTGGAATGGAACCTGCCAGTAAAGGATTTCAAAAGGTTAAAGCGGAAGTACCACTCGCTGAGATGTTGGACTTTTCATCTAAGCTGAGCTCAATAACAAGTGGTAAAGGTTACTTCACTATGAAATTCGTTAGATACGAGCCTGTTCCCCAGCAAATACAGGAGAAGATAATTGCCGAAAGGCAGCGTGAACTTGAAGAAGAAAAGAAATAATCAAAGGGAGGTCTTGAAAAATGGGTCGTAAGAAGAAAGTTATAATAATGGGAGCAGCTGGCAGGGATTTTCACAATTTTAACACATACTTTAGAGATAATCCAGATTATGAAGTTGTTTGTTTCACGGCGACTCAAATACCGGATATAGAAGGAAGAGTTTATCCGGCGGAGCTTGCGGGTTCACTCTATCCAAATGGTATTCCAATAAAACCCGAATCTGAGCTTCCAAAAATCATAGAAGAACACAACATAGACGAGGTCATCCTTGCTTACAGTGATTTACCACATCAATATGTTATGGAAAGGGCTTCTTTAGTGTTAGCATGTGGTGCCGATTTTAAGCTCATGGGATCTAAGAACACACAAGTAAAGTCATCTAAACCCATAATTTCTGTGACAGCAGTCAGAACTGGATGTGGAAAAAGTCAAACGACCAGAAGGGTATTGGATATACTAAGAAAATTGGGCAAAAAGGTTGTTTCAATAAGACATCCAATGCCTTATGGGGACTTGGTAAAACAGAAGGTTCAGAGATTTGCTGAATATTCCGATCTTGATAAATACGACTGCACGATTGAAGAAAGGGAGGAATACGAACCTCACATCGATAGAGGTTCCGTGATTTATGCAGGCGTCGATTATGAAGCGATTTTGAAGGAAGCCGAAAAAGAGGGGCCAGATGTCATCCTATGGGATGGTGGTAACAACGATTTTTCCTTCTACAAAACCGATCTTTCGATAACCGTTGTTGATCCTCACAGGCCAGGTCACGAAAGAACATATTATCCTGGTTTAGTAAATGCCCTAAGCGCTGATGTTATTGTTATAAACAAAGAAGAAACCGCGGATCCTGAAAATGTTGAAAAAGTTAGAAAAAATATAAGAGAGTTAAATCCGGATGCTTTAATAATCGATGCAGCTTCACCAATATTCGTAGATAATTATGAAATGATAGAAGGAAAAAAAGTGATAGTGGTTGAAGATGGACCAACTTTGACTCATGGCGAAATGCGATATGGTGCGGGTTATTTCGCGGCAGTGAAATTTGGAGCACGTGAAATAATAGATCCAAGACCGTTTGCAGTTGGTTCAATAGTTGATACTTACAAGAAGTACTCTCATCTCGATATGATTCTTCCAGCAATGGGATATGGGAAGAAACAGATGAAAGAGCTTGAGGAAACCATAAATAATTCAGATGCGGAATTGGTGATAG